>Ga0310690_10000306_pt1 | contig 112265 bp, 142 predicted proteins | sample AusTroGonzalo_MG_2_FD_207661 | JGI IMG/M metagenome (GOLD analysis project Ga0310690, IMG submission 207661) | Bovine rumen microbial communities from tropical cattle in Woodstock, Queensland, Australia - Gonzalo_04 (v2) (version 2) | ecosystem: Host-associated > Mammals > Digestive system >...
CGATAGTAAATGCAGGAACTGCATTAAAGAATGCTTATTTCTATATAGTATCTGCAGCAGGAACTACATTAGCAGAAAAACAAGATGCAACTTCTAATTATATTCCATCTGATAAAGGTGTTATGTATATTCCAGATAGTTGTACAATGGGTGATGCAACAATTACTGTTCCATTTGAAATTGCTGCACTATATGCGTGGGCAACTACTTATAATGTAAATAGATATTATGCTCCAGCCGGAGTTAAGAGAGGCGTATTAAATTTAGTATCTAATGTTATAAATAATTTAACTGACTTAGATGCTGAAGTAATCTATAATGCTGATGTTCCAGCAAACCCAGTTAAATATCTAACTAATTATGGATTTACTATATATGGACAAAAGACTATGGATGCTTCTCAAGTATTTACAAATAGAATTAATGTAAGTAACTTAGTTAATTATATTAAAATTCAAGGTAATATTATATTACAACCATATCTATTTGAATATACACCAGTTAGTACTTTCCAAAAAGTATATATGGATTTAGATAAATTATTATCTGGTTTAGCAACTCAAGAAGTATTATATGATGATTATCAAATAGTTTGTGATATATCAAATAATACCGTTGAAACATTAGCAAATCATGAATTACATGCTGCTATCGCTATTAGACCTATTAATGTAACTGAATATATCTATTTAGATTTAACTGTTACTGATAAGTTAGGAGGAGAATAATATGGAGAAGAGATTACCATTAAATATTCAATTATTTGCTGATACTCAATTAATGCCTTTAAGTGATGAAAACATTACACCAGTATTAACTCCAGACTTTTTCAATACAGATGATTATCAATTACAATTACAAGAAAACTTTATAGTAATATTTGAAAGTAAAGATGGATTTGATGGTTTTGAATTACTTGCTGCAAGTGTTACACTTCCTACTCGTAGTTATGAAGCACTTCAAGTAAATTATGCAAATAAAACTATAAATGTTGCTGGTCGTGTATCATTTAGTAATATGTCAATTGTAGTTAGAGATGTTATTAGTAAAGACACTGAATTACAACTTACTAAATGGGCTGAATCTATCCTATCTGTAAAGAAAGGTACTAGAGGAAGTATTGAAAAATACAAAGTTAATGTTGAAGTTATTCCACTAAGTCCAAATGGAGATAAAGGAAGACCTTCTATTGCTAGAGGTTGTTTCCCTGTAAGTATTAACTGGGGTGATTTAAGTTATGATAACACTGGAATCAGAACTTTAAATATTGAACTTGCAGTCGATGACTTTGCTCGTAAAGAAGTATGGACTGGCGCTGTAGACCAATCAAGCTTTGAAAGATAATTAGAATATTATAAAAAGAACTATTAATTTAGTTCTTTTTATTTTGCTTTAATAATTTCATAATATATAATAAGAGGTGGTATTAAATGAATTGATACCAAAAACATAATTATATAATAGAAGGAGAGAAAATATATTATGAATATAATTATTGAAGGACCTGATGCAACAGGTAAAACAACTTTAGCTGAAAAGCTACAAAAGAAATATGGAATGGGTTATTTACATAGCACTTCTAAAACACCTAATGATTTAAAATATCATATGGACTTATTAGATAAAGATAATATGGTATATGATAGATTTATGTGTGGTGAATTAGTATACCCAGAAATATATGGTAGAGAACCAAAAATGAATATCGATGAAATCTTACAAGTTATGCAAAAGATTGTAGATAATAATGATATTTTAATTATTATGTATGCATCTAATTTAGATACTTTAAAAGAAAGATTAGTTGCTAGAGGAGAAATAGATTATCTAAAAGAAATTGAACAACAAAATATTTTATTTCAAAAAGTTATTTATGTTTTAGATGCTTATGAATATAAACATTTCTTAGCTGTCGATGTAAGTAAAGCAGAAAATTATGATAAATTAGATAGCTATATTGATAGAGTATTTAATCAAAAAACAGTAAATATTCAATATAGACAAGCATGTAGAGATTTATTAGAAAAAGGACATGAAGTAGAAAGTCCAAACGCATCTAGAGGTAATTCATTAGAATTAAATAATTATATGTTTACTGTAGATGACATTGAAGATAATGTTGTTACTTTAAAAACTAGAGATACTTCATTAACTTATTTAGCCGCAGAATTATTATGGTATTGGCAAAGTAGAAATGATGTTGACTTTATAGGTAAATTTGCTAAATTATGGAAAAGAATATCTGATGATGGTAAAACAAGTAATTCTGCTTATGGTTATTTATTACAAGAAAAACATGGATTTAATCAAATAGAAACTATAATTGATTTATTACAAAAAGACCCATCATCTAGAAGAGCCGTATTAAATTTAAATGTTCCTAATCCTAATGTAGCAACTACTAAAGATGAAATTTGCACTATTTGCTTAAATTATTTTATTAGAGATGGAAAATTACATTGTACAGGAATGATGAGAAGTAATGATATTATATTCGGTTTGACTTATGATATTACTTATTTTACTCAATTACAAAAATATATTGCTAGAAGATTAAATATTCCTACTGGAAGTTATACTCATTTTGCAACTTCAATTCATGGTTATGATAAAGACTTTGATAAAATAAGAGATATTGCTAATGGAGATTTAACAACTATAGATAAAAGATTAGATATAGATTGGTTATTAACAGAAAAGAATATGAAAAAATTAACTGATTATGTAGATAATGAATTTGTATCTAAAGAAGATTTTACTGAACAATGTCAAACATTAGGAGTTATTAGAAGAAGATAATATGAAAGTAGCAGTAATTAAATTAGGAAGTAGAATAGCAATATCTTCTAGAGGAACTTCAGGAGGAACTGGAGAAGCATTATCAATTATAAAAATGTTGACAAATGCAAAAGTTGATGTAGATGTATATACTGAAATATTATCTAAAGATGAGATTAATGATTTAGATTTTAATATTTATAATATTGAAGATACATATAAAGATATAAATAATAAAGATTATAATGCTTTAATAGTATTAAATGGAAATGTTAATTATTTTGGAGGAGTTGATTCTCCTTCTCAAACATTAAATTATTATATAATTAATAATTTTAAAGGAAAAATATTCTATATTTTATGTGATTGTAATTTATTATTAAAACAAGTATGGAAATCTATTGAAAATAAAGATTGGGTAAATAATTATAAAAAAGATGATATAAATATTACTAGAAATGATATAATTTATATATCTCAACCTAGAGATATAAGCAAATTAAAAAACAAGCTCTCTAAGCTAGATATTATAATAGATGATATAATTCATTACCCATTTGAAAAGTTTCCTCTGGTGACATCAGAATACCTCCAGATTAATCCTAAATATGAATATGACATATCATATGGCGGAACATTTAGAGGAGGTAAAAGAGAGAAAGATATGGTTAAATTTTACTTTGACTATCCAGAAGATATTAAAGTAGAAATGTTTGGAAAAATAACGGAATCTAATTTTAATAAAGATTTAATAAAAGATTTAAGATTACCTATATTTAATAAAGCAGTTCCATATAATGAATTTAATAATAAAATGTCTAATTCATTAGCAACAATAATAATTGGAGACCCATTATATAAGCAATTAGATGACTTAGCTCAAAGAATATATGAATCTATATTAGTAGGAAATATAGTATTTATAGATAGTAGTTATGATTATAATAAAAGAGTATTTAAAAATGAAGAATTAATTAAATTTAATTATGTATCTAATAAAGAAGAAGTTATAGATAGAATAAGATTATTAAAAGAAAATGAAGAATTAAGAAATCATATAATAGAATTACAAAGACAAGATACTGAAATAGATATTAATAAATATTGTAATGATTTTGTTAATATAATAAAGGAGAAAATAAATTATGAATAAAGGAAATATAACAATTTTATCAGGAGGTTCTGGTAATACAGCAATAATTAATGCAATATTACCAAATCCAGATATTAATTTACAAATAATAACAAATGCATATGATTCAGGAAAATCAACTGGAATATGCCGTAAAATAACAAATACATTAGGAGTATCAGATATTAGAAAAAATCATTTTAAAGTATATAAAAATTTACATAAAGATGATTTAGATAATAATTTAGTAGAATTTTATAAATCTAGATTAGATTTAACTAAAGGAAAAGAATTAGAAGAGGTAAAAGATTTCCTAGAAAAAAATAATTTATCTAATCTTATTAAATATGCAGAAAAATTCTTTGAAAGAGAAGAAGCAAATAAATATGAATATAAAGATTTTAGCATAGCAAATATTATATATTCAGAGATGTATGCTGAAATTGGCTATAATATGACAAATGATTATTTTACTGATTTATTAAAAATACCTAGCTGTGTTAAAATAAATTCATTTGATGATGCATATATAAATGCAATAACTTATAATGGTAATATTATTCCAGATGAAGGAGATATTGTTGAATATAAAAATTCTGAAGATAAAATAAAAGATATTTTATATACGAATGTTACTAAATCAAATGGTTTAAATCCAGAAGTTGTAGATATAATTAATAATTCTAATTATATTATAATTTCTACTGGAACTTTCTGGTCTTCATTATACCCTACATTACATTATTTAGATTTTTATAAATTAATTAATAATTCTAATGCAAAGAAAATTTGGATTATTAATACTGAAGAAGATAAAGATTCTTATGGTGTAAGTAGTAATATGTTTATAGATAGATTAGAAGAATTAGGATTAGATTTATCTAACTTTATTATAGTAGAAAATCTAGATGCAATTGATTCATTAAAAGAAAAGAATGAAAAACATAATATATTATATAAACATTTAGGAAATATAAATGGTTTAAATGAATCAGATTTATTAAAAGAGTTATTTAGTGAAATAGAATAAGAGGTAATTATATATGATTAATTTATATGATTTTGATGATACATTATGGAGTAGAAATCCAGATGAGATAGAAAAATCTATTGAAAATATTAAATTACTAAATGAATTACCTGATACTTATATTGTGTCAGGTAATTCATATCAACATATTAAAGAAAAAATCGAGTTGGCTTTAGGAGATATAAATAATTGTAATATAAATATAATTGCGGATGCTAACACTAATTTATATAAAAATAATAAAATTATTTCAAGTATAAAAAATATGTCTATAACTAATTATGAAGAGATAATTAAAAAAATTGAAAAATTAGGTTATAAAAATAAAATGACAATATTATATAATATTAATAATGAACCTATAAATATAAAAATAAAACCTTTAGATAACGATGAAAGAGATTATTTATATTATGAATTAAATGATAATATAAATAAAGTAGTTAAAGCAGGTAAAACAACAATTGATATATTAAATATTAATAATAACAAAATAAATATTTTTAATTCTTTTAATATAGATAGAAATAACTGCATTTATTTTGGTGATGAAATTAAATATGGTAATGATAAAGATATTGCATTATTATGTAAAGAATATATTGAAATAGATTCTATATATAAAATGAATAAAATATTAAATAGAGGAAAATTAATTTATGGTTTAATAATTGCTGCCGGAAATCAAACAAGATTTAAAACAGATATTCCTAAAGCAATTATGCCTATAAATAATACAACATTATTAGATATAAATATAAAATCAATGTCAAACTATACAGATAAAATATATGTGGTTTGCTCATATAATAATAAAGATTATTTTGATAATTATAATACAATTATAATAAATTCAGGTAAAGGTTGTGGAGATGCTATTTTAAAAGCATTAGATTATTTATCTGATAATAATGATTGTTATATTAAATGGGGAGATTCATTACATTTAGACGATATTTATAATAGAATGAATATAAATAATAAAATGGTAATTCCTGTTAGATATGAAGAAAATCCATATGTTCAAATAATAGCAAATGAAAATAATAAAATAGAGAAAATATTATTTTCTAAATATGGAGAAAATATAACTGATGGTTATCATGATTTAAGTTTATTTTATGCAAATATTGGTTATTTAAAATATTATTTAAAAGAATTTGCTAATAAAATATTAGATAAAGAAACAAATTCATATATTCATAAGCATAATAATGAATTACAATTCTTAGATGTTTTTAATGAAACTGAAATAGAATGCTATATTGATATATTAAATGGAATAAATGATTATTCATTTAATACGTTAGAAGAATTTAATAAGTTATTTAATGAACAAACAAAATAAATTTCATAATATATAATAGAAAGGAAGATAATATGAAATATTTTATTGATTTTGAAGAACTAATTTATGCAAAAACAACTGAAGTTAAAAGTCCAATAAGAGGACATGAAAACGATGCTGGTATTGATTTCTTTGTACCAGATAATTTTGAAAAAGTTACACTACTTCCAAATGAAGATATAAAAATTGATTCTGGAATAAGAGTTATAGTTCCTAATAATTGGGCATTTATATTTAAAGAAAAATCTGGAGTAGCAACAAATAGAAAATTAACTTGCGGAGCAGCCGTAATTGATTCTGGTTATAGAGGTAATGTTCATTTTCATCTATTTAATAATGGAACAGAACCTCAAACAATTGAAGCTGGAGATAAAATAACTCAAGCATTAATTATTCCAGTGTCATTGTGTCAACCTAAAGAAATATCTTTAGAAGAATATGAAAAAATGTATAATGATACATCTAGAGGTTCTAAAGGATTCGGTTCAACTGGTACAAAATAAAAAGTAAGGAGATGAAATAATGGATTCAGAAAAAGTTTTTAATTATAATAAAGATATGGAATTTAAAATTTATATTAATTATATGCAATCTGGTGATAGTGAACCATATATATTTCGTGATATTTTAACAATTAATAATTTAGACTTTATAAGAAAATCACAATTAACTGGAGATTATAAAAATGATTTATATGTATATTATAAACAAGTAATGTCTAAAATTTATAGAAAATATGGAAAATTAAAACCTGGAAGTGAAGTTGCAATAGTAAATGATGAAGTATTATATGTAAATGATTTTAATCCATTTGAAAAACCATTTAGATATGAAAAAGATTTAGATAGTCCTGATAATCTTAATTATCTAGATGAAAGAAATAAACCTGGTGAATACTCTTTTATTTAGATAATAAAAATATATTATAAAAATAAAACATTCACCAGAATGTCTCTAAATAGTCAATATTAATTATTGACTATTTTAATTTAATTTATTAAAAATTTTCATTAATTATAGAAAGGAATTAGACAAATAAGGAGGTAATTTATGTTAAATATTCAATTATATAATAGAACTAAAAATACTTCTGGTTACATAGATAAATATGGTATAATTCAACACGATTTAGATGCTTATTGGGTTACTACAGATTATATGCAAGTTACTCCAGAAAGCAAATGTACTTATAATGGTCTTAGTTTTGTAGATGAAAATCAATATGGTGCATTTTATGATATAGACATGAATTTTATGTCAACATTTAATTTACAAGCAGAGGAAACAGAAATAACAATTCCTGATAATGTATATTATGTTAGATTTAGTTTATGTCGTCATACTAAAATGAACTTATTTAGTCAAGAATTAGAAGTAGGTTCAATAAATGAAATATCTGGTTCTAATGAAGCAGGAGATACATTTAGAAGAACTATTGGTTATATAGATGCTGATAATTTATCTGATATAATTCCAGGTAATAAATATACAATATCAACAACTTCTCCTGTATATCAAATGGTATTATATTATTATCGTAAAGCTCATGATGAATCTATTATTTATAATTCTTATATGACAACTCCATTTAATGAAGAAATAGATGAATGCACTTTTACAGTTCCTAATATAGAAAACCTTTATGGAATAAGAGCAAAATTTTATAATCCAGAAGGTATTGATTTTAATGTAATGTTAAATTCAGGAGAAAATTCATTACCTTATGTTCAATATACAGAAACAAATAATGATGATACAACTACATTTAATTTTTATATCTGGGCAGAAGCTTACACTGGATTTAGAGATGAGTTATATCATTGGATGAAGGAAACATTATCACCAAATTTAACTGAAGGTGATTTAGATATTATAGTTAAATTAATGTGTTATATATTTGGTGATTTATCTGGTTTAGTATATAATTTAAAAGCACAAATAGACCCAGATAAAGCAGAAGAAATATATTTAAGACATTTAGGTTCAAATATTGGTTATGAATGGAATAATGCATTAACTGCAGAAGAACAAAGAGAAGCAATTAAATTATATATTGATTTACAAAAGAAGAGAGGTACAGTATTTAGTTTACAAAACTTAATTGCTGTATTTGGACAAGATAGAGATAGTTATTATTCTACATCTGATTTAAGAGGAGTTAATATTATTGAAGGTGGAAAAGATGGAGAACCTGTTGGAACAGCAGATTCTAATGGATTATATCCTGGAGATATAATGATAGAAATTCCTCAATATAGTAATATATTAATAGATGCAATAGATAATATAAGATTAATAGGAACAAGAATTATATTTACTTATGTAATATATTGTGGACCATTTGATTTATCTATTAATACAGATGCAGGACATGAATTAAATATGTTCTTTGACCCAGCATATTGGGGATATGACCCTACAATAGAAGAATTTACATCTATTGTTGAAGATATGTATGGACAAGATTATACAATAGATAATATTAAAGATTGGCCAATTGTAAATACAAGAGTTAGTAATTGTCAAGCAAATACATGTTGTGTAGTTTATACTTCATATAAAGAACCATTTGAAAAAGGTTTTGTATGGCATGAAGCTGGAAATACTAATTATCAAGGATTTATGATGGATGATGATACATTAAAAGAAGACGATTCAATGTATGGTTATGGTCATGAATAAAAATAAACTATTTAATAATTAATTTCATATTATAATATAAATAAGGAGATTGAGATATGTACGGAGCAATAACTGATGAAGTAAATAAATTATATGATGAAGAAAAAGAAACTCAAGATATGACTTCTATTGAAGATTTATATAATGAATTATATTATACTAAAACAGCATTAGAAAATTTAGATACAAATAGAAATCATACAGAATTAACTGATGATGACTTTAAAAAGTTAAAAGAATTAGTAATACAAGGTAATTCATTAACTGAAGCATATATGAATATATTACCTAATGATGTATTAAAAGATTGTAAAGATGTTATTAAAAATTATAATGATGAATTATTAGATGCAATAGTTAATAGTAAAAATGTTAGAGATTATAATGCTAATATACAATTATTAATAGATAATTTATCAACTATATATGAAAATAAAGAATATTCTTTAGAAGAATTAAAAAATATATTAGATAATGAAAATTTTTAAGGAGGAATTTAAATGAACAGTGAAGATTATAGTGGTTATATTGCTACTCAAATAAGAAAAACTCAAGTAGTTACATTATATCAAAGACAAAAACAAATGCAAGATTTTTATAATAATGAAGGAACATCATATATAGGACTTGCAAGAACAACTCCATGGTCTGATGAAAATGATGCAGATATTTCTGATACATTCCCACCAATTCCAGATGAAACAATGACTCAATTAGATGACTTAGTTGGAATGCAAAGAATTACATGGAAGAAATATGCTAAACCTTATGTTGCTCCAACATCTGAACAAAAAGATGCTGAAGGAACAGTTTATTATAAAGGTTTATATTATGAAACTACTAATGATTTAGAATATGCATTACAAAATGGTTTTACTGCAGTAATGTGTTTAATGACTGCTGATAGAGATGAATATTTCCCAGTAGGAATAAGTATTAGACAAGTTGGATTATTTGTAAATGTAAATTCAACTAATAGATATTTAGATAATCAAGAATATGAACAATTATCAACTGATGATAAAGGTCATTTAGTAGCAGTAGAAAATTTTATGCCTATATCTAGACAAGAAGACCAATTAGAAAAATATTATTTCTTAATGCAATTTTAGAACCTTAATTGGTTCTTTTATTTTGCTTTAATTTTCATAATATATAGAAAGAGAGGTAATTTATAATGAGATTAAAATTATCTGAATCTGGTCAACCTATTAATAGATTAGAACAAAATATTTCAAAAAATATTTTACCTAAATTTAATAATTATGGTATTAAATTTAATAAAAATCCTAATCAAATAAATAAATATAAAAATATGTATACGGGTGTAGGTGAAGGTTTAATTTGTAAATTATATTTAAATACAACAAATCCTATAATAGATGATTGGAATGAAAATAATTCTGATTTATATGTTGCTGATTTATATGGTGAATTAAAAATGAATGGTAAAATAGAACAATTAGGACCATTATCAAGTAAAGATTCAAGTTCAGTAGATGAAGCAATGAAAGAGATAAATGTATCATCTAATAAAATGGCTTCTGATGAAGAAATCGAAAATGGCAAGATATATCCACCAAAAAGTAAATCTGGTAGTTTAAAACCTATGACTAAAAAACAATGGATTAATATGAAGAATGCTCTTGAAAATGAATTAAATGAAATTAAAGCTCAATTACAAAAAGCTGACGAAGAAGATGACGATGAAACTTATTATAATTTATATAAATATACTTATAAAGATAAGAGAGATTATTTTGATAAAGTATTTATGCCAAATTATCCATTTATTTAAGGTGATATTATGATAGATAATGATTTTAAAGATTCAATAAGAAATACAGATAATAAAGGATTCTTATTACCTAATGAAATGGCATTAGAATATTTTAGAAAAAACTTTGTTCAAAGTGCAAAATCTCAAGGAAGAATAGGAAAGTTTTATCAAGTTAAATCATTTAAAGCTAGTGGTACAGATAAATATTTTGAATATAAGGACCCTGTAGATGTAGCATATCATTTAGATACAACACCATCAAGAAAGTTATTAACAAGATATGGTTGGTTTGTTGAAGGTGCAGATTCAGTTCCAATAGTATTATATTTAACATATTATGATATGAATAATAATATGATTAGTATAGATGAAGGAGCTAAAATAGAATTATCAGGTAAAAGAACAATAATTGAAAATGATTTTCAAATTGAACAATTTCAAATAACCGATTTACATACTGATTTAGAATTAAATCAATGTGTATGTAAAGTAGTTCCAGTAAGAGAAGAACAAAAAGAAAATGTTAAAGTTCTTGCAGATAAGAAAGACCCTATATTAGAAAATGTATATTTAGATAGAAAAATATATTACACTGAAGATACAGGAGATGATACAGATGAAGACAACAAATTTATTAAAAGAAATTAATAATAATTATAAATCTTTTGTATTTTTAGATGAATCAGAATTTTTTAAAGAAGCAAATCTATTAGATTTATATAGTAAAGCTAAAAGAGAAGATTCATTAGCTGGTATAAATAAAACTACAGGTAAAGGTAGAATCGATAGAGGAAGAGATTTAAAAAGTAAAGTTAGGTATTTTGGTTTATCAAATGATGGTACATTAAATTTTAAAGTTGCATCAGGAACTAGAGCAGGTAAGTTCCATTATGTATTTTTAGAAACATTAATAACTGATTTTGATAAATATTATGAAGAAACTGTTATTGAAAATAGACAACATTTACAAGCAAAAGATTTAAATTTATTAATTACTAATTCAAATAATTTTAGAATAGGCTGCACTTGTGAAGATTTCTTATATTTTGCTTTTCAATATATGGCAACTCAAGGAGATTATGAAGCAAAAGATTTTGTTGAAACGAGAGCTCCAGAAAGAAATAATACAGGATTACATGGCGCTTTTTGTAAACATATAGTTGCAGTAATAGAAAATATTAGTACTAATACTAATATGAGAAATCAAATTGCTAAAGATATAGAAAACTTTATTTTATATTCTAATGATATGGATTATGAAGAATTTCAAACACAAAATGCAGCTAATATGATTAAGCAAAGAAAACATAGTTCTAAATTTAAAAAGAAACCTAGTGATTATTGTAATGAATATTTTGCTAGACTTGCTAAAACACATCCATTCTTAGATGATAAAGATATTAAACGTAGTTTAAAGATGGCAATGAATACTTATATTCATAATAATGAAGATGCTACTATAAATGGTTTCTTAAAAGATTTCTTTAAGATGACTATTGATGGTTTTGCAGATGAAATGAAATTACCTATTAGTGATGTTGAAGATTACTTTAATGAATTAGGATTTACTTCTAAAAGAGAAAAACAACAACAAAAAGTTAATAATATAATTAGTAATAATGCCGCTAATATAGATAATGAAATAGAAGATATTGAAGATATAGAAACAGGACCTATTGAAGATAATAAAGCAAATATATTAAATAATAATAGAGGAGGAAATAGATAATGAACTTATATAGCAATATTAAGAAGAAGTTAAACGAATCTGATGACTATGAAGCCAATAGAAATGATATAATTAAGCAAGCAGCAGAATATTTATTTAATGATGTTAATGGTGATTGGGATGAATCATTACCTGATTATGAAAAATTTACTGATTATTATATGGATTTAAATAAAAGAGATTATAATAAAGCAGTTAAATTAGCAGAGCAAGCATTAGGTAATTATGCTGAACATCATTATTATGATAGAGATTTTAATAATATCAATAAAAGTGGCGGGTTATTAGAATTAAATGATAATCATACTATGTGGGAATTAAATAATCCAACATTAGATAATTCTGATTCAGCTTGGTATTTATATGACGATATAGTAACTCGTAAAATTAATGATTTTAAAGAAGAAACAGGAGAAGAACTATATGGATGTGGTAGAAGTGGTAGACATATCTGTGTAGAACCAACTTTTGAAAACTGTTTAAATTTTTATAAATTACAAGAAGTTCAAGAAAGATTAGAACAAGAAGCAATAGATGAATTTAATAATTATAGACCAGAAGAATTTAATGAATCTTCAATGTTAAAAGAAGAAGTTTGGAATGATTTTGGAGATAAAGAATATAAAGGAATTAAAATATCAATTGAAAAAAGTGATAAAGGAAAGACATGTTATATTCCATTACAAAACGATAAATTTAAAGTCGAACCACAAACGCAATTCTTTAATTGGAAAGATACTAAAAAATATATAGATAAAAAGTTAAATGAATCTGAAAAATTAAAAGAATCAGATACATCTGATATTACAAATAAAATAAAAAATGATGTTGGAGAAATAATAAGAAAACATTGGTCTACTATTTATAGTGATGAATGGTTCGATAAAAACGATTTAATAATTTCATTACCTGGAGATTATGATAAACAAGAAGTTGTTATAGATTTTAAAAATAGAAAAGAACCATATTATCTTGTTAATTCTAATGAATTAAAAGAACTAAAAGAAGATTTAAAAGCTCTTGGATTAAAAGGATTACATATAAAAACTAAAATAATTAAACCTAGTTGGGAAGATAGAAAATACACAGAATTATTAAGCATAAGTTATATTTATGATGATGAACCAAGAAAAGAAATTCATGAAGCAGAAAATAAAGATAATAAAATATATTATTTTATGGTAGGTATTTGTTTAGATAAAAATAGACCAAATGCTATTAAAGAAGATTTTGCTGATTGGCCTTGGACAAAAATACCTTATAAATTATTAGATGAAAACTGGGGTGTAGATAAAACAAAAGAAGAAGCAGTCAATTGGGTTAAAAATTATATTGCTGATGGCGTTCCTGGAACTTTTGGTATTGTTACTGAAGCAACAGAACCTTATGAAGGATTTAAAGAAGAAATTCATAATGGTAATCATAATGACATGGATTGGTCAGATATTCAAAAAGGAAAATTAATTTATTCAGCTTATAAAGAAGATAAAAATCCAGAATCTATAAAAGTTATTGTTGATGAATCTCAAAAATTAGATGAATCTGAAGAAAAAGTAGTAACTAATTTAGATACTAATAATATGGTAGATGAATTAAGAAAACATTTTAAAAATATAACTAATAAAAATTATATAAAAAATTCATTAAAAATGCATTTAAATAAAGGTTTTATAACTAAAGAAGAATATAATAAATTAAAAGAAGAATATAAATTAAATGAATCTGAAAGTAATTATCAAAATGGAGAATTTATAGAACCAAAATGGTTTAAAGATAAAACATTATATAATGAATTTAAGAAATTTGTAGATTCACAATTAAGTGATGGTGCAATAGATGACCCTGATTATGTTAATACATTATCTCCAGAAGAATATGAAAGTTTATTAGTAAATACTTGGATGAAAGACCAAGAAGAAATAGATATGTTTGAAGAACATATTAAAAGTGGTTATTATGGAGAAAAAGCAAAATCTTTAGTAGAATCTGATACAGAATCAGATATTATAGATGATGTTAAAATGCCAAATGACCCTAATTTAGCTATTGGTGATAAGATTTGGGTTATAACTTATAATAACAAAAAACCAAAACTCCACATAGCAGAAGTTGTTAGTATGGCTGAAAATGGAAGATTTATTGGTTATCATTATTATTATGGTTGGAGTTCTTTATGTACAACTAATCATGGTTTTATGGCAGACCTATATAAAGCAGTAGATAATAGAGATTTATCTAAAGATTATTTACATGAATCTGAAACAGAAGATTATTGGGATGCTACTGAATTAGATAGAGTAGGATTTATGGCTTTATTAAAATTTAATAATCCAGAAGAACATTTAAATCCATCAATGCAATATATAATTACTAATGATAATAATGAAGTTTATAGATTTGCAATGCAAGGTGAAAATGAAAAGAATAAAGATATAGGAGCTAAAATAGAATTTAGAAAATATATTAATAAAGAAGAATCTGAAAAATTAAAAGAAGCAGTTGAATTATCTTATGATGATTATTATGATTTTGGAAATGAAGATAATGAAGATGAATTATTCTGTGCTCAATGTGGTAATCCAGTAAAACCAGATTTCTGTTATGTTGTTGATGAATCAGACCCACATTCAGAAGTTTATTGCTGGAGATGTTATGAAGATTTAAATGAATCTCAAAAATTAAATGAGTCAATTAGTTATGCTTCAGAAAAAGAAATTAAAGATATGACAGATGAAGAATTAGAAGATTATTTAAAATACTTAAAAGATGAAATGATTTATCACACAACAAAGAAAAAAGCAGAAATTGAAAAAGAAATTGAAAAAATCACAAAAATATTATATGATAGAGACTATTATATTGATTATAGTAATCCGGATGTTAATACAATAAAATTTGATAAAGACGGTAATGAAATAACTACAAAAGAAGACAAATAAGAAACATTCTAAATAAAGATAATAAAATATATTAGAAATATAAAAAGTGTCTCAGATGACTTAAAAATAGCTAATAATTAAATTAGCTATTTTTATTATTATTTAATAGTTTTTTTCATTATAATTAGAAGCTAAATTATACAGTAAAAATACCAATTTCTACAAATAATATTCCAAAAGTTAGTCTATTTTTATTGTATATAGATTAACTTCAGATATTTAGATGTAGAAGGAGATATTTATGGAAAATAATTTAGAACAAACTTTAAACAAAGATGATATTTTAGAATCTTTAGAAAATTCTAGAAAACAAGCGAAAGCTGATGAAATTAAGGCAAATGAAAGTACAACTACTGTAAAATTGCCTAGTAATGGATTAATTAATCCAAATATTACAGAAGTTACATTAAAAAGAATGTCAACAAAACAAGCAAAAGCATTATATACTACAAGTGATTCTAATTATTTAACTACTTTATTAATGAGTTGCATTGTAGAACCTGTTAATATTAAAACAACAGATTTGCACTCAAATGATATTATCTATTTATTATTTATTTTAAGATATATATCAAGTCCTAAACAATTAGAACAAAGAGTTATATGCGATAATCCTGTTTGTAGACATGATTATATCGAAAAGATTGATATTCAAAAATTAAATGTTACTTATGCTACTCCAGAAGAATATAAAATGACTTGTAAATTACCTGATTCTGGAGATATAATTGAATTTAAAATTCTTTCTGAAGGTGAATTAATTAATTGTGAAAATATTGCTAATAGAAAAATTAAACAAGATGGTGTAAAACCTTCTGATGAAGAATGGACTAGAGCAATTTCTAAAATAGCATATATGATTAAAACAGTAAATGATAAGGAATTTGATACATTTAAAGAGAAATTAGATTATATAGAAAATTTATCTTATTATGATTTTGAAACATTTAATAAACAATATAATGATATTATTACTTCATTTGGAGTAGATAGAAAGATAATTAGTACTTGTCCAGAATGTAATAATACTAATGAGGTAATGGTGTATATATCACCAGATTTCTTTCGTCTTATATAATACATTGCATAATATTTATATTGATGAAGAAACAAAAAGATATTGTTTAAGATATTCAAGAAATAGTTATAAAGAAATTATAAATGCACAAATATTTTTAGCAGATAATAAAATATCATTTACTTATACAGATTCAATTTCAATTAGTGAATTATTATATTTATTAGAATCTCTAAAAGATTACATAAAAGAGAAAAATAAAGATATTACACAAGGTCTAGAAGAATTACAATAAGGAAGTGATTTAAATGGCAATTTTAAATAATGATGATATTAAAATTGATAATACTCCTAATCATGATGGTAGAAGAAGTCTTTCAAAACAAGTTTCAGATATTACTGATGCTAGAAAAGAAATTTTAAAGCAAAATTCTATATTAAATGATAGAGTTAGAGATTTCAATGATAATAAAAAATCTTTAGATGCATCAATGCAAACTTTTAATAATCAATTAGATACACTAACTAAAAGTTTAGACAAGATGGATAAAGATAGTGCAAAAGCAATAAGAGCATTATTATCTAGTATTGGTTTAACTGAAAAAAGTATGGACAAGATGTCTCAAACATATAAAGAGAATAGTGAAGCTCTTAAAAAGATGTCTAATGACCATACAGCTACTGGAAAACAATTATTAGAAACTTTAGATTCATTAGATGAAGTTACTAATAATATAGGCGATATTAGTGAAATACTTGAAGAAATAATAAACAATAATTATAAATTAAATAAACAGCAAAAAGAAACCATTAAAGAATCTGCGGCTATATATAAAGCATATCAACAAGAATTAAAAGATGCACAAGAAGCAAAAAGAAATACTTATATAGATAAAGAAAAAGTAGCAAATGAAAATCTATCAACTGCTGTTAAAGAAGAAATAGGAAAACTTGGTGATAATTTACACCAAATGATTGATACATTAAATGTATATAAACTTGCTGACAAAGTTGCTGTTTCTGCTAAACAACAATTACAAGGTGAATTACAAACAAATTATAATTTATCTGGTAATGAATTTGAATCATTTAAAAGAGGTCTATATAAACAAATAGATACTTCAATATATACTAATAAAGAAGTATTTGATGCAATGCAAACATTAAATACTACTGCATTAGGAAATACTCAAACAGCTACTAAATATTTTAATGATATTATAAGAGGACAAAAAGTCCTTGGAATGACTAGTGAAACTCAACAACAATTATTAAAATTAGGAAATATAACAGGAAGAAATGAATTAGCATTTTATCAAGGTACTGTTGCTAAATTCTTAAATTCTAATTTAGGTTTAAATAAACAACAATTAAATGAATTAGTACAAATGAATGCTACATTAGCAATGCAAGCAGCAGATTTAGGAATTGCTTCAGAAGCATTTGAAAGAGCAAATTTGGAATCTCAAGCGGCATTAGAAAGAACAGAAAAGGGAGCAGGTTCTAGATTAGTTAATGCGGAATCATTCTTATTGGCAAATACTAGTGCCACTGCAAGTTTACTTGGTATGGATTCAGGTGAATTATCTAGAAGATTAAATAATGGAGAACATATTACAGATATATTAAGAAACTCAAATGGCGCTGCAAAAGAAGTAATGAATGCATTTAGAACTGGTGATACTGAATATATTACTAGAATGAGAGAACATGCTTCATCTGCATGGGGTGCTGATAATGATGCAATATGGTCTACATTAAGAATATTAGCAACTCAAGAAGAAGAGTTTAATCAAAATTATTTAACAGCTACTCAATCTCAAACGCAAGATTTAGAAAATGCATTAAACGCAGTAACAGAAAAAGAAACTGAATCATTAACCTGGTTTCAAAAAGCACTTAATAAAGCAACTAATTTCTTTGATGGAGCAATTCCATGGGCATTTGGAGCACAATTAACTTCTATTATAGTTGGAATATCTACTATAATATCACTAATGAAAATAAATAATAATTTATTAGAAATAGGAAGAGGTTTAAGTGGCGGAAAAGGAGCAAAACTATTATCTACTAAAGGACTTGCTAGTAAAATAGGAGGTCTTACTATTGGTAATGCTACTGGCAGTGCAGCTTTAGGCGGAGCTTTAGGAGTTATTGGTGGAACTGTTATGGGAATTTCTGATGCAATATCAATGCAAGGTTCTACTGGATATGGCGTTTTAGCAGATGTTGGAAGAGGCTTATTCTTTGGAACAGGTTCTAAAGAACAAACAAATGACCAAAAATTAAAATCAATTGGTAGTAATACACTTAAATATGCCGCATTTGGCGCTGGCATAGGAACATTCTTTGGACCGGGTGTTGGTACCGCTATTGGTGGTGGAATTGGTGCATTAGTTGGTTTAACAACAGGTTTAATTGGTATAAATAAAGAAAATAAAAAATTACAAGAAGAACAAAATAATAAGTTAGCTGAAGTAGAAAAAAATACAGCAACAACAGCAAATAATACTGCAAGAGATAATGTAGGAATAGTTTATAGATATAGAGGAACAGATAATTATTCAAGTGCTTCTGGTAGTGGAGCAATAGGTTCTATTGGAGGAAGTTATCATGGATATGTTTCTAAAGGTCCTATTGGAGCTATGACAGATGCTGGAAAACCTATTACATCATATTGGGGACAAAAAAGAACTTATAAAGCAGAAGATGGCAAATGGTATACAGATATTCATAATGGAGCAGATTTTGGTGTTCCTGAAGGAACAAAATTATATAGTAATGCTGATGGTTATGTATCTATGAATTTTACAGAAAAATCGGGTGCTAATATTGTAGGTATTACAGATAAAGCAGGATATACTCATTTATATGCTCATATGCAATCAAGGTCTCCATTAAAAATTGGAACTGAAGTACATAAAGGAGATTTTGTTGGTTATTCAGGTAAAACTGGTAGAGTAACAGGAGCGCATTTACATTATACAGTATTAAAACCTGGACAAGAAGCAAGAAATAATTATTGGGTATTAGGTAATACTATAGACCCTGCTCCATTCGTATCGTCTAGTATATTTAATGGAGATGCTTCAACAGTTATTTCTTCAGCAAATAAAGCATCAACAAATTCTAATGTATCTGATATATTAGGAAGAAATTCTGCTATTCTAAGTTTAGAAAGTCTTGGAAGTATTTCTGGTCCAGTAGTTAATAGTATTACAGATTTAAAACAAACAATTATAGATTTAAGTGCTAAAACAGATAGAAATGAAAAAATACTTAATATGCTAACTAATAAAATGCCAGAAAGTCCAATAGCATAAGAAGGGAGTTAGTATTATGGCAAAATCAACTTATTTAGATAATTTAATTAATGGTAAATTACCTGATACTATACACAGTACATATTTAAATAGACTATGGAGAAATCTTACTGATGGTACTATTTCTCCAGTTACTAGTTCTATTTTTACAAGTTTAACAAATGATATTGATTATATATTAATTGGTAGTGATTATTTAAATTCATTAAGTAGTAATATTAAAAATAATTTAGTTACTGATATGTCATCAACATATATGGGTAATATTACATTAGATAAAAGATATTTACCTATAGAAGCAAGACAAACTGTAGGACAAAATAAAGATAGTAATGCTCCAGGTAATAGTAGATATAACTTATCTATTAATACACCTCCAGAATATTTACCTGCAATTATTACTAGAACAACAAATGGAGAAAATAAAAATATACCTATTTTATTTCCTAAATCATTTAGTAGAAGTATTCAAGCAAATTTTGCTAAAGAAAGTCCTGTTGGTAGTACATCTCCAATAACTGCTTATAGTTATACTGGAGCTGAATCAATTCCAATTGAATTTGATGCTTTATCAGATTATTTACCAGCTGGTTATAATACATTAAATGAATATGTTGAAGATATTATTAGTCTATTAAAACCTAAAGTAACTAATTCAACAATATTTGAACCAACAGTTACTGTAACTTTTGCTGATATATCATTTTCAGGAATTTGTGAATCAGTATCAATAAGTTATGATAATTTATATGATTATAAATCATTTACTCATGCAATAATAAGTTGTCAATTTACAAAATTAAGTTAATTAGAAAGGAGTATCAATTATGGAAAAAAGACAAATGATTATACTTTGTTCAATTGGTGGAAGAGATATTAATTTTAAATCAATAACTGATATTAAAGTTGAAAGAAATTTCTCTGATGTTGGTAATAAATTTAGTATCGATTTAGTTGATAGTCCTCAAGTATTTACATATGATTTAGAATTATATATGAATGCTGGTTATAGAAATATTGAGTTTAAATATGGTGATTTAGGCACAAATAAATTGACATCTTATAAAGGAACAATTTGGGATTACACAAATACATTTGTTGGTAATATAAAAAAATTAACTATTACAGGTATTTGTGATAGATATATAAATAATTCAAGAGGAGCATCTACATATTTATATAATATTGATTGGAATAGTTATTTTAATAAAAGAGAAAATGAAACTCAGCCATATGGTGCAATACAAATAGCAAATATTAGAGAAGGTTTAAATAAAAAATATTCTCCAATATTATATGATACATATAGAAATAATTTAATTATAAATTCTAAACCTTTAAAATTAACTGGTCCTAGTGGTAAAACGATAGATTTACCTATACCAGATTCATTTTTCTTTACAACGAATATACCAGAAAATCCTGAAGATGTTGATAATATTGACCAACAAAAATATCCAGAATTTTATTCAATGATAAACGACCCTAATAATATGTATTGGGGAAAATTAAGACCAGAAAAAACAACAGATGAAGAAATTATTTGTAATTTTCCTAATCTAGGAGCAGCACATACATTATATAAAAAGAATGGAGAAATAGTTGCTTGTTTAATTAAACAAGATTCAGGTAAAAAAGCAAGTAATTCAGAATATGTGAATAATGGTGACCATTTATATGCTAATGTTAAAAAACTTATAGAATTTAAATCTGATAATGAAAATTCAGTTGCAAAAAATTGGCCAGAAAATTTTAATGCTTATACACAAGAAACAGCATTACCACAATGGTGGGTAGGTAGTCCATTAAAAAATAAAAAAGAATATTTTAATGATACACCTTATATTAATGTTTATAATAAAAATAATAATCTAATAGGTTTTAGAACTGATGGAGATGAAACAAAAACTGATAATGATGTATTTATAGATTTTACTTGTGATGATGCATTAGGAGCAGGACAATTATCAAAAGGAATGATTACAGCAAATTTAGAACAAGTTCAACAAGCAACTACTTCAGCACAAATAGTAGAAGATAGAACAGGTTATTTATATTTTTATCAAAATAAAACCCTTAGAGGTTTTGTAACAAAAAATAGAAGTACAAATCAATACGAAGCATTTTATTTACAAGCAAATCCAAATAAAGAAGGATTTGGTGGAGCTGGATTAGTTAAATCTGGTGAAGGTGTTAATATTTCATGGATAGTTAAACAGTTAGCAACTTTAGAAGGTTGGAGATATAAAGATGAATATATAGTACAAACAGAGTTAGTTCCAAATTCAGATGCATTTATAATGCAAGGTCAATCTGCTTTTGAATTTATACAAAAGAATTTAATTCCTAAAGCAGTAACACCAATAGGAAAATATACAGATTTAAATGGAAAAGAAGTTGAGGTAACAAGAGCTCAAGGTGGCTTTGGAATATTTTTTGATAATAATGGTGATTTACATTTTCAACCAATATCTCAAACAAATCTTCAAGATTTAAATATTGATAATTTAGGTTATAATGTACCTAATTCTCCTACTATATCATTTCAAGTAAATACAAAAGGAACAGCTTTTTATAATTTTCAAAAAACAGTAATTAATACAACATATATAACATCTGGAATAGAAGTAGAAAGAACAGAAGTTCTTTCAGATGATGAATCAGAAGATATTAGAAAAACTAAGGGACATAATGATACATTTGATTCTTGGTTAGGATTAAAATATAATACAGTTCAAAGAGCAATAGATAAAAGTGAATTAACTGAAGATTGTTCATCATATGGAACAGACATACAAAATATTGCTATAGGTTTAGCACAAAATGCATTAATATCTTCACCAACAACAAAATTATCTTCTTCTGGTGCTTATAATTCAATAGATGTTACTGGTAATATTAAAAAAGCAATAAAAATAATTGAAGACTTTACAGTTACTGCTAATATGAATATGTGGGGAGATTACAGAATTAAACCTGCTGGAGTAATAAATATAACTAATATGGTTAAAGGTGGAAGATATAATAACAATTTTCCAGAAAAACATCCATCATCTGGTAGATATGTAATTCAATCAGTATCAGAATCCATATCATCTTCAAGTTATACTCAATCACTTAATTTATTAAGATTTACAGAAGATTTAGAAAAATTAATAAATCCATATAATATAGATTATTCTAAAGATTTTTATATTCATGATAAAGCAGATGATAATAAATTAGTATGTAAAAATTGTGATGACCCTATTATTGAAAGTACTAAAGTACCTGAGTATTCTGTTACTGTTCAAGGTAAAAAGAGGTGATTAAATTGATACAAGATAATACTACATATTTTAATACTAATTCATTTGTAGGAAGTAATGCAGATGTAGATACAATAGATAAATTTGATTTTAATTCCTTTTATAGAGCATATGTTATTGATAATCAAGACCCTGATAAATTAGGAAGAGTTAAAATTAGAATACCATCATTACATGGAACTTCTACAACATATCCTTGGGCATATCCAGCAAGTTTAACTGGTTTTGGATTTCAAACAGGAATGTTTATATTACCTCCAGTTGGAGCAATGGTATGGGTTACATTTGAATATTCAGATGAACATAGACCAATATATTTTGGTGGTATTCCAACAACTTATGCTGAAGGTAAATCACAAAGTTATGGACCATTTATAAATAATGGTTATCCTGTAGCAGTAACAAATGATGACTTACCATTTGAATATACAGGAACTCAACAAATAATATATAAATCTCCAAAAAGTTCTATATTATATTTTGATAGCAGTGATATTAATAATTTAATAGTAATGAAAAATATTAATGGTCAAGGAATAGAAATTGCATCATTATATGATATGGAAACTGGTTTATATGATAGATATACAAAAATGTCTTATGATGATAAAAATTATATTAAATTAGAAGAAAATAAATTTAAATTAGTTTTAGATGGAGAGGAAATAACATTTGAACCTGGTAGTTTTAATAATTATAATGAGTTAACAAATAAACCACAAATAAATGGAATTACATTACAAGGAAATCTAACAGCAGAAGATTTAAATATAAATGAAGATAAAAATTTTGTATATACTCAAAATACAGCTTCTGATACATGGACAATACAGCATAATTTAAATAAATATCCTTCAGTAACAGTAATAGATAGTTCAAATTCTGTAGTTGATGGAGATATTACATATATAGATACAAATAATTTAACAATTAAATTTAAAGGCGGATTTAAGGGTAAAGCAACCCTAAATTAATAGAGAGGTGATATTATGGCAAAAAGTATTTTAGTTGATTTAAATTTAAATCAAAACGAATTACAAAATTCAGTAATGCAGAATCTTGCTAGTAATCCTGCTAGCGGCGTTGCAGGTCAAATGTATTTTAATACAGCAGTAAATAAATTAAGAGTATATGATGGAACAGATTGGGTTAATTTAGAAAGAGGTACAGGAACAGTTACAAGTGTAGCTATTGATAATGATACTGACGGTGGTCTTACTGTATCTGGAAGTCCTATTACAAGTTCAGGAACAATAACATTAGGACATAGCAATGTTTTAGGTTCTGCGCAAACTACTTCAGGAATCTATCCTATTAAAATAGATAAAAATGGACATATTACAGAATACGGTACAGCATTAGGTACGGTATCAACAACTGCTGATGGTTTAATGCCAGCAAATAAAAGTGCAAATCAATCTAGTACACCAGTTGGTTCTAATAATTATGTTTGGGATGCTACTCAAGCAAAATATGCTAAATTACCAGCAACAGCATTTAGTGATACTACTTATACAGATGGTACAGCAGGTTATACATTAAAAGCAAAACAAGACGGAAATGGAAATCAAATTGATACAACTTATGCTCCAATCGCAAGTCCTACATTTACTGGAACTCCTACTGCTCCAACAGCGACAGCGGGTACTAATACAACACAAATAGCAACAACTGCTTTCGTTACTACTGCAGTAAGTGCTATTAGTGGAGGTATGGTTTATAAAGGTACAATAGGTACTGGTGGAACTGCTGGTTCTACATTACCAACAACAGGAGTTAAAGTTGGAGATACTTATAAAATTATTACTGACGGTACTTATGCAGGTCAAGCAGCTAAAGTTGGTGACATGTTTATTGCGACAGCAACTACACCAACATGGTCATATATTCCATCAGGTGATGATGACGCAGTTACTCAAGTTACTGCCGGTGTAGGTTTAAATACTACAAGTGATGATACTTCTGTTGATGGAGGTTCAATTACTACAACAGGTACATTGTATTTAACTAAATCAGGAGTAACTGCTGGAACATATCAAGGTATTACTGTTGATAAATATGGACGCGTTACTAGTGCATCAAATATGGGTTATTCTACACTAAAGAAATATACAGGAACTATTACTGGAGATGGAACTACTTCAAGCTTTGATATTACTCATAGTTTAGGTTCTAGAGATATAACAGTTCAAATTTATGATGGAACTACTTATGAAGATGTTATTGTAGATATAGTTAGAGCAACAACATCAAAAGTTACTATATCATTTGCTACTCCTCCAGTTAGTGCAAAAACTTATAAAGTAGTATGTATAGGTTAATAATTTTATGATATAATATAATTAATAAATAAAAATAAAGAGGTGATTATATGAAGCTTCTTGGAGCAATAGATGAAGATGCTGATGTAGTTAATAAGAAATATGTTGATGATAAAGGAACTACAATAGAAAGTGCATGGTATTGCACTTGTTCTACTGCAGCTAGCACATCAGCAAAAGTTCTTACTTGTAGTGAAAATGATTTTGCACTTAAAATAGGAATTATAATTTCTGTAGCATTTGACCATAATAATACAGCATCTTCTGTTACTTTAAATGTAAATTCTTCTGGAGCAAAACCAATAGGTAATAGAGGAAGTCAATATACAGGAACAGACCCAGAAATAACAGGTTATGAAGGAAGATTACTTTATTATGTTTACGATGGAACATATTGGAGTTGGCTAAATGTATTTGCAGAAGAAGATAATAGTGCAGGTTCTTATATTCCAATAGGAACAATGACAATGTTTGCTGGTTCTACACCACCTGAAGGTTGGTTAATATGTGATGGTTCAGCAATTTCAAGAACTACTTATGCTTCATTATTTAATAAAATAGGAACTACTTATGGAGCAGGAGACGGTTCTACAACATTCAATATACCTAATTTCAAAGGTAGAGTTCCTGTAGGTTTAGATTCTAGTCAAGGTGAATTTGATACATTAGGAGAAACAGGTGGAGAAAAATATCATACATTGATTGCATCAGAGTTACCATCACAACCAAATTATTGGGGATATGCTGGTGAAAATACAGATTGGCCAATTGTAAGTAATCTCGGATTAGGAACACAAACAAATTGTGAACACTATGTAAATGTTGGGGGTACGATGAGTAGTGGTACTACTTCTGTATATACAATTCGTTCGAGTGGAGCAAACCATCCAACTACGCATGACCAAGCTCATAATAACTTACAACCATATGGAGTAACTAATATTATAATAAGAGCATTAAATACTGTAGCAGAAGAAGCTCCAGTTGATAGTTTACCTATAGGTAGTATATTAGAATATGATGGTGATACCGTACCTGAAGGTTATAGTCAAGTAGCAGATGAAATGGTTATTTTATATAGTGATGCAACAGGTTCTAATACAAGTGTAACTTTAAGTGATTCTCTTGCAAATTATACTTATGCAGAAATAATTTATCGTTCTAATGATGGTGAGGGTTATAAAAATAGTACTGGGAAAATATGGCATCCTAATGCAAATCACGTTACGATGACATATTGGTTCCTTTTTGGATATTTATATGTAAAATATTCAAATGCTTATCTAGATGGGACATCAATAACACTAACAGATTCAACAGAAATGTATTGGACATCAAATTCATTTGTACAAACTAGTTCAAATAATATATATATAGTTTGTGTAATAGGATATAGATAGGAGATATAAATATGAGAATTAAAAAAATGTATCAAAGCGGTTTACCTGCAGGAAGTGTATTAAATACAGATAGTAATAGTCAAACAAGTACTTTTAGTTGTAATTATATAAATGATAATTTCTTTAATAATATAACTAAACCATTAAAATTTAATCATGCTTCAAATTCAGTTACGTTAGGAGCAACAAGCACATGGATTCCTACTTCATTATCAGATAGAGGAGCAACTAAATGTTTTGCTATTACAGAAGAAAATGGAGAAGACTACGGTATGGCTAAATTAAGTGGTCAAATGCATGTTTATACAGACGGTAAATTTTGGCAAAATGAAGGAGCATACCCTTGTTTAGATACTTCTTCAGTTAGCCTATTATGGAGTGATTATAATAGCTCATATCAAGAGGATGTAAATCTAGATTCATCATATTTAACTAACTGGGATTTCTTACTTATAATGGCAGACCACGCAACACAAATAGTTAGTACTAGTTGGATAACTGGTGGATTAATATATTGCGATTGGAATGGTTCTGCTGATAGAGTGTTTACTAGAGCTATTAATTATAACGCTGATACACAAGGTATTAAAATTATTAAATGCTTTGAAAGAGGATTAAATGGAACTACAGGCGCTGGTTATAATGGTTATTACTTAATTGTTAGACAAGTATGGGGAATTAAAATATGGAAATAAGTATTAAATATCTTATAATTTAATATTTATTTTCATATATTATAGATATTAATTATAAAGGAGAGATATTATGGTAATAACAAGTAATCCTTATCAAAAACATTTAGAACCAACAGCAAAAGATATTTGGTATAGTTCTTTAGTTACTAATGTCGCTAATAAAAGAACAAATTCAACATTAGATAGATATGCTAATAAAAATAGAATAACTATGTATGATGGTACAACATTTATAGAATTTATTAGAAAATCTATGCTATATACAGAAGTTAAAGATACAGACCAATATTATTTTGTTGATGCTGGTAAAAGATTAAGACCTGATTTAATAAGTTATGATTTATTTGGAACTCCAATATTTTATTGGGTAATATTATCTGATAATAATTTGGTTTCTTCATTACAAACACAAACAAATTTAACATTAAGAATACCTGTTTTATCTGATATTGTTAATAATGAAAAATTAATATAATAATATTTAATATTAGCTTAATATAAGCTAATATTAATTAGTTTTAAATAAAGTAATATAAATATATTAAAAATATAAAAAGTGTCCTAGAAAGCACGAATAATGAAAGGAGCTGATTATTATAAACGTACTTGTTATGCAAGGTATGAGTACTGATAAAGTAATAAATTCTTATGGCGGAATTGGTGTTGTAATGCAACATGAAAAATTACAACAAGATATAAGAACTTTATTATTAACTAAAAGAGGTTCTGTAATAGGAAATCCCGCTTATGGAAGTAATCTTCATACCTATTTATTTGATAATTCTAGTGATAATACAATTTTATTAGTAAATACAGAAATAAGTAATATTTTAAAAAATAATTATAATTTTATAAATGATGTAGAAACAGTTTCTAGAGTTGAAGGAACGGCATTATATATTTCTATATCTTATACTACAATTAATGATAATTTAAGTACTAAATTAGAATTTAGTATTCCACTAACAGAGGAGGGAATAGTTAGATATGAATAATACTACATATGATAGAAGAAGTATTGAATCTATATTTGAATATTTAAAAGAACAAGCAACAGAATTAAGTAGAGGAAGATGGACAGATTTTAGTGCTGGTGATATAGGTTCTGTTATGTTAGGTTTAATGGCATTTCTTGCTGACCAAAATAATTTTCAAATAGATAAAACAGCATCAGAATTATTCCTAGACACTGCTGTTGAAAGAAGTTCATTAATGGCGATGTTAAAATTAGTGGGTTATGAACCTAGACATTTTGAATCTGCAAAAACAACTATTGAATTAAATACTTTATTAGAAGATATTAATAATGATATAATTCCAGCGTATACTCAATTTACAAATGAAGATGGAACAGTATCTTATTATAATTTATTACCTATTATAGTTTCTAATAATAAAGGAACTTGTGAAGAAGTATATGAAGGTACAAGAGTTTCTGCTACATATCAATATTCTAATATTACAGCAGATGGTAAATTATATTTACAAGATTATAGAGTAGGAACAAATACAGTTCAATTATATATTCCTTCAGTATCAACAGATTTAATAGAGAGAGTTAAGAATGTTAAATTTACTGCTGGTAAATTTGCTTTTAGTGTTCACGTTAATGAAGATGCTCAAGTATATATTCAATTACCTAGTTTCTGGGCAGATGTATTAAATGAATCATCTACATTAAGAGTTAGCTATTTATTAACTAATGGCGAATCAGGAAGAATTGGTAAAGGAATCTTAAATAGATTTGCTACAGAAGGTAATTTATATACTAGATATAGTGTTACTAATACAGAACAATCTACTGGCGGTTATTTCCCAGAAACAGTAGATGAAATTAAAATAAGTGCTCCTATTCATGCAAGAACTATGGACACAATAGTTACTAAAAAAGATTTAGATGAATTAACTATGGTAGATGATGCTGGTTCTATGGCAATGATTAAATGTGGTGATTATAATGATGATTGGACTGGTTATGTTCAACCAGACGATGCTTATAAATGTAAAGTCTTAGCAGTTCCACATAATTATGAAGAAATAAGTATTTATTATTATACAAATGATAATGACACAGATGATAATCATATTTATTGGTATGATGAATATAATCAAAAAATCTATGATGAAAATATGAATGAAGTTACAGGAATTTATATAGACCAATTAACAAGACATCTAACTGATAAAGCAAAAGAAATGATTAAATATATAGATGAAAATAGATTAGCAAGTTTAATGTTTACTTATGAAGATGCTAAAAGATATTTACCTAATATTAGAATGAATATTTATACAGACCCTAATGATATAAGAACTTTAACAATAGCAAATCAAGTAGAAACATTTATGAAGGAATTTTATTATAGAGATAATTTAACAATAGGACAATCTTTACCTGGTTCTGTTATTGGTAGAGACATATTAAATAATTTTGATGCAATTACTTATATAGAAATAGTTGAACCTGATATAAATATTGCAGTAGACCCTGATATGTATATTGATATGTATTATGCTAAATTTAATATTTATGTTAATGACGAGCTAATAATAAATGAATATAATAATTTATAATTATACATAATATATAATAAGAGGAGGATTTAGAATGATTACTTATAAAGGAAATAAATTAGTTATTGGAAAAAGATTTATTTATGAGAATGAAATATTAAAATATATAGGTAAAATATATGGAGATAAATATAATTTTTCTACAGAAAATACTCATAAAGAATATATTTTATCTGAAAGTGAAATAGAAAATCTACAAGATTATAAAGCAGATAAAGATAATACTATTAGTAATAATGATGAAAATGATTTATTAAAAGAAAAATTAATAGATTATACTGAAAAAGAAATCGCTATATTAAATGATTTAATTAATAATAAATCTAAAGATACTCAAAAATTAGTAGATTTATATAAAGAAGAATATAATGATTTTAGAACATTAAATAAAAATGAATATACTTCTCAAGCAATAGATACTATCTCATTAGAAGCGCAATTATATTATCTCAATTCAATATATAGAAATATATCAAGTGTAAATGTAATTAATTTATTAGCTAATTTAAAAAGTTATATAAGAAGTTTAGAAAAAGGAGATGAATAATAGTGGCAATATTTAATAGAAAAAGTAAAATTAATTTAAATGAATCTCAGAAATTAAATGAAGCAACAAAAGAATTACAATTAGATATGACTTCAATGTTTAATCTTCCTTATTATAGTTCTATTCAAAGATTACAAGGTGTAAATAATTCATTTACAATAAATAGTGCTGTTAAGCAATCTATGTTAAAAGACCCAGTTATTTCAAGAGTTATTAATATGTGGATTTCTGATACATTACAAAAAGATGTATTAACTAAAAATATTTATACTGTAGATATTACTAAAGCAGATGGTTTATTTGATAATGCTGAAAAAGTATCCGATGAAGAAATTAATGAACTTAATGAATGTATTAAATATTTAAGAAATAACTCAAATATAGATGAAGAATTAACTTCTATATTATATCAAGTAATAGTTAATGGTTCTTGTACTGTTAGACTTGGTTTTGTAGATGGCTTTGAGGATACCAAGATAAAATTATTTGAGGGTGAAAAAGGAAATAAAAGTAAATTCTTAAAAGAAACAGAAAATTTAGATAAAGAAGACTTTAAAAAATTATTAGAAGCTCCTAATTATGATGATTATTTAGATGATGAAAATGCTGATAAAAAGAATAAAAAGATTAAAAGATTATCTGGTAGATATTATATTGAAGTTCTACCAAAAAGAATAGTTCCATTAGTTTATAAAGGAATTACAATCTTATATTTAGATTTAGATAATACAAGAAAAGTATTAAATCCTAAAAATATATCTTCATTTATTAATAAAAAAGGTAATAATAAAACTATTTCTATTAAAAATGAAGAAGATGATATATTAAGTGATATTTATACACTAGAATTAGGTGAATCATTTATAGATAATGCTGTTACTCCTTGGTCTATGTTAAATAGTGTAGAAGATTGCACTATGCTAGCATTAATGACAAGAAGTGCTATTTATAGATTATTTACTATTGAAGTAGGAGCAATGAGTACTAAAGAAACAGAAAAATTCTTACAAGAATTTAAAAATAGATTAACAACAAGAGAAACTATAAATGTTAGAGAAAAATATTATAGTTCAGCAGAAACTCAATTACCATTAGGTGATAGTATAGTAATACCTTTAAGAAATGGCATTGGTAATGTTAATTTACAAACAGTAGGAAATGATTTAAAGATAGATACTGATGGACCACTTAAATATTTTAGACAACAATTATTAACTGCTTTAGGAGTTCCTGAAGGATTGATATATGGTGATACTGGTAATGGCGGTTTAATTAATACATCAGCAACTAAACAAGATATAAGATATTTAAGAACTATTCAACAATTTACTTATATTATGGAAAAAGGTTTAGAGTCTATTTATAAAGATTATTTAAAGATGATTGGTGTAAATCTAAGTAAATTAGTTATAGATGTTAATTTTGCTCAAATTAATTCTGAACAAGACCAAGAAAGAATTGAATATGAACAAACTAAACAAGAAGCATTAGATAGAGCAATTACTTCATTAAATAATTTAGGTATTTCATTTGATGAAGGTGGCTATACTGAAACAAGAGAATTATTAATTAAGAGATACTTAGACCAAGAAATCTTAGATGCTATTAAAAATGATGAAGAAAATATGGATACCGGAAAATCTGATGATTCTAATGGTGAAGGTAAAGACCACGAATCATTACCTAGTGGAAGTTTAGCTTATTCTGGTGGAGGACCTAATATAGATATTAATATGGGAGAAGAAGAACCAACTGAAGAAGGTCCTGAAGAAAATACTGGAGAAGAAAATACTACTGAAGATGAACCTATAGATTTAGATAGTCTTGGTAATGAGCCTCCTGAAGCTAATGAAGAATTATAAAACAAATAAAAAATACTAACAATTAAGTTAGTATTTTTATTTTGTAACAAGTCAATAAGTGGACTACTATTCGGAAATTCGGAATTAACACAAAAACAATAGAAAATTAATATGACATGCTACAAGAGTTGATAATTCTTACTATACGTGCGGAATAAAAATTATCATTAAGTTTAGACAGGTGTGATATATAAATAAAGACGAAAGCTTTAAATTTAAATATATATCACAATAATAATATAACATAATTTTTAAAAAATGTAAATATTTTTTAAACGTTTTGGAATTTTTTCATATTATATAATAGAAGGAGAAATAGATATGACAGAAGTATTAAATAATTATAATACTTTAGGTAATGTAATTTTACTTAAAAATAAAATATCTGAACCATTTATAAAAATAGATAAGAAAATAATGAAATCTTTATCTAAAACAAGATATGGTAGAGATGCAATATTAGTAATATCAGGTATTTTTGATTATTGTAGAAATCCAAAACATAAAAGCGATTCTAAAGCGTGGAATAAAAAAAGAGTTATGTCTTATTTTAAAGATATGCATATAACAGAATATGCTGTTAATAAAATATTTGCTGAATTAGAAAATGCTGGTTATTTACAATATAAAAAAATCTATCCACAAGAAGGATGCAATAGAATAAGACACCAATATATATTTTTCGAAAGTGTTAATTTAAATCCTGATTATAATAGTAAAACTGAAAATCTATTAAATGATTTAGAAACATCTTTAAAAGATTCAAAACCTATTAAAAAAGAAGAAAAGAAAGAAAAGAATAAAAAGAAGAAAGATAAAGATATTAATTTAAATTATTTAGAAAGAATAGAATATAATCATAATAAACATTCAGCAATTAATTTAGCTAAAAAGATATATGATAAATCTATTTTTAATATTTTAAATACTGATAATATTTTATTTAAGATTAATTCAGAAAGTAGTTTAGTATTAGATTATAAAAACGTTATTTCAGATATTGATATGGAATCATTATATAAAATAGATAATGAAGAATTAGCTAAAATTGGTTTTAATATTATATTAAAAGGAATAATGAAATATAAAAATTCTGATATAGAAAATAATTTAAAACATTCAGAAAATCTAATAAATAAATTTAATGAATATGAATCTAGCAAATTAACTATCGATGCATTATTAAGATTTAGAAATTATAATAGATTATTTACAAAAGATTTAAATAAAAATTTAAATGATAATACATTTATAAATATTAAAAATATAAAATTAATTTACCCAGATACTAAAGAAGATGATTATTTATATATTTTAGATAATACTATTGAAAATGAAATAACACAAAATATGTTAAAGAATTTATACTTCTTAAATTTCTGTTATATAATAGGTTCATATTTATATTATTCAAATAATATTATTAATAAAGATAAAAAGTTAACTTATCAAGATATAAATAAATTCGCAAATATATTTGAAAACTATCCTTATTTAATTTATTTACCAATAGATGATATATCTATGAATTTATTAGATGAATTATATAATAATTAATTAATTTATATAATTAATAATCTATTTTAAAACTTAATATAAACTATTAGGTTTATTCTTTATGCGAAAATTTAGTATATTTCTATTGATTTTTAATAATTTTAATAGAAAAATAGTAATTCTAATTAAATTTTAATAAAAATAAATTTAATTATTAATTTTTTAATTCTCAAGACGGCTATTTCAAAGTCTTTGAAATGAGGATTAAAATAATAAATTAATAAATCTTTTATAAAGATTTATATAAATAATTAGAATAAGAAATTACTTTTTCTAGTTCCTTATTTTTTAAAATAAATTTCATAATATATAATATAAGGAGGTATTACATTATATGGAAATACTTAAAATAGTAGGTTATATTTTATTAGGTATATTTATATTCTTTATATTAATATCTACAATTTTATCTTTCTTTGGAGAGATAGAAGTATTAAAAGATAGAAAGAATGAAGCTATAAAATATATAGATAAATGTTTATCTACAGATAATAAATTAGATTTAGATGCAGTATTAATAACAATTAAAAGTATATTAGACCCAGACTTAATAAAGAAGGAAGAAAAGGAATTAAAATGTTTAGAAAAAGAAGTCAAATAATGCGAGATTTAAGTAAAAGAAATTTTGAATTAAATTATGAGAATAAATGTTTAAAGAAAAGAATTAAGAAAGTATTAAAATATATAAGATTAAATAATTATATAGATTTAAATGGTTATGATATAGAAAAAATATTATATTGTAAGAAAATAAAAGAATTAGAAGGAGAATTTAAAGATGAAGAAAATTGAAAAGGACTTTAGAAATGAATTAGAAAAATATATTACTATAGAAGATAAGGTTGATTTTTTAATAAATTCTAAATTCCAATTAGTTATGATAGAACATTGGGGAGCAGAAGAAGTAGATAAAAATAATATTATACATAAATTAATTTTAGAATTGAGTGAAGATAATGAAGAAAGTAATAAAGGATTGGAAGCAATTAGCTAAATTAAAACCTAGTAAAAATTATAGACTAATTATTGGAGATTGTTGTGGTTGGATAGTACCAATTAATGATGAACCTTATCCTCATAGAGGAAATTCTGATGAGTTCCAATGTAATTGTAAAATAGATTCTGAAGAATATATAAATTTCTTTGACCATCATATTTATTTATCAACCCATACATTTTATAAAAATCATTATAAAGAATCAACTAAATTATTAAATAAATATGGTTGGAAAAACATAGAAATAGATAATTGGGATAAGGAGGAAGAAGGATGGAAGAAAATAAATTAGTAGAAGAATTAATAGAAGATAGTATTAGTTGTTTATCTAATATGCCAATAGATGATACTACTTATTCAATAGCAAGAGATATAGTAATAAATGAATTAATAAATGCAAGAGAAATAATATCTAAAGCAAATAAATATAATGAACATTTAATTAGAGATGCAAAATATCATTTAAATAAAGGTCATCTAAGAAAAATGAAAAAGATATTAGGAGGTGAATATTAATGAAAGATATGTTATTACCATTATCAATATTAATGACTGATTTAGCTGTATTATTTATATTGATAAATCAAATATATATTTGTTTAATTATAAATAAATTAACTAAAGATAAAATTAAAGAAAAGGAAGATAAAAATGGAAAAAATAACTAATGAAGATTATACTAATGTTTTAGGTTCTTTTATGGAAACATCTTTAGAATGTATAGATAATATAGATAAAGAATTAAAATTAGAAAAAGATAAAAATAATAAAGCAATAGAATATATAGAAAGAGATTTAGCTAATATAAATATTCAAGAAAATATAGTAGCAAAAAATGAATTATTACAAATAAAAAGAATACTTAAAGGAGAAGATAAATAATGAAACGTTTTTTAATATCGTATAGTATAGTAGCTAGTTTATGTTTATTTTGTTTAATTTTAGTAACATTATATCAAATGAATGAGATAAATGATTTAAATACTAATAAAGATAATACAATTAAATACATAACAGATTATAAATTAAGACAAGATAAAAAATGCGATGAACTTACAAAAGAAGAAATAGAACTTATTAAAATTATTAAAGGGGAAGATAAAAATGACCGAGGTATCAATAATCAAAAGTAATAAAAGTATAGTAATTACTAAAGATGATATAACATTTACTCAATTTGGAATTGCTGATGAAATATTAGATTTAATAAATGAGCAAAAAGAAGAAATAGAAAGATTAAATAAAGATAAGGACGATTTACAAAATAGATTTAATTCATTGATGGAAGCGCATAAGATTTGTGATGAAGAAAATGAAAGATTAAATAATATACTTAATGAATTAGAAGAATGGTTAGAAGAAGAACAAAAGTTATACGGAATAAATCAAGAAGGATTTAGTTGGGGAATTGCAGCAGATTGTTTAGATAAATTAAAAGAATTAAAATTAGAAAAAGTTAAAAATAATAAAGAAGATTGGTTTTTTAATCTTTTAAAAGAAATGGTTAAAAATAATTATACCATTACTGATGCAGGTAAAATAAAAATACTTAGAGAAAAAAGTAGTTTAACAGCATTTAATTTTCATATTCAAATTAATAAGTCAGTTTTTGAAGATGTATTATCTGAAGAAGAAAAAGCAATGCTATGGTTAGAAGGTGATGAAAATAAATAGAAAAACATTAGAAAAGACATTTTATTTAATTGCTAAATATTGGTTAGGAGAATTAGAAGGCTTTATTAAAATTGGAGATAATAAAGAAGAAATAACAAAATTATTTCAAGATAAGTATATGAGTACTCCAGAACATGATTTTGGAGTTACTGAAGAATCTTATCAATTATTAGAAGTAAATGCAAAAGATATATCGGGAGATGATTATAATGACTGAAGAAGAAAGAAATAAATTAAAACCTGAATGGTCTGACTATTCAGAATTAACTCTAAATGGAATTAAAAAGTGGGACCTAATAAAATATATTAAAAGATTAGAAGAAATAATTTCAACTTATGACGATTTATTAATTAGAGAATTTAAATTAAAAGAAGAGGCAATTACTTATATAGAAAATCATACTTATAATGAAAGAACTAAAAATCATAATTATGATTTAATGAATAGAGAAGTAAAAGAATTATTACATATATTAAAGAATAATGATTTATCTAATATAGCAAATAAAGATAGATTAAATTGGAATACATTACAAAAATTCGTTTTAACTCAATATAATTATTTTACTAATTGTGATGATATAAATCAAGATATTATTTCTTGTTATAAAATTATTATAGATAAAATGGAAGAATTAGAAAAAAATGATTCAAATTAATAAATATAAGACGAAAAGAAATAAAAAGATTATTCGTCTTTATAAAAAGATATTAAAAGATAAAAAACTTATGAAAGAGTTTAATGAATGGAGAAAAGATAATATGAAAAAAGTAGATGAAAATGGAAATGTACAACAAGAATATTTAGATTTTGTGCATAATTTAAAAAGAGAAGATTTAGAAAAATTTTATATAGGAGCTGACCTTCTTATTGAAAGAGTTAAAAAATATCTTAAAAGTAAATTAGATGAGTGGGAAACTAGTAAAAATGATGATGACTCATATTATAATGAAATACTAGAAGATACTTATATTTTAAATTTACTTAATGGAAAGGAAAATAAAAATGAAGATTAATATGGAAAAAGTAAATGAGAATAAAGAGGAAATTAAAAAGCAAATTGAGAAAGCAGAAGTAGATATAAAAGAATTATCAGAGACACAACCTGAATTAGCTAAACAATTTATGAATGACCTAAATTTATTTAAAGTATTAGTAGGAGAAAAAATAGATGACAACTCTACTGAAGAAGTTTCTTTGTAAAATAGGTTGGCATTCATTTAAATATGATTTAGTAGAAATTCCAAATGATATTCTTTATACTGGGTATTGCAATAAATATAAATGTAAATGGTGTCATGGAATAGGTATGGTAGATTCTCAAGGTAATTTATTTAATGTTAAATATGAAAAATAAATATTTTAAAGTAGATATTGATTCAAGACAAATAATTATAGATAAAAATAAAAAATATAATGTTAATATAGATATAATTAATTTAATAATAGATTTGCAAAAGGAATTAAATAAAGTAAATTTAAATTGGGAAGAATTAAAGCAGGTTACTAAAAATTATAAATATACTAATACTTGTCATTGTTATAATTGTAATAAAGAATTATGTGATATTTTATTAGATAAAATGGAAGAACTAGAAAGAGATTAAAATGTCAGAAGAAATATTTTATGAAGTTCTTATTAGACTTCAACAAGAATTACAATATAGAAAATATACAATTACAGATTTAAAAGAGATAGAAGAAATTCTTAAATCTCTTAATTATAAAAATGAAGAAATACAAGTTAAGAAATTAACTTTAAGAAAGGAAAATAAAGATGAGTAAAAATGTATTAATAGTTGGTTATGGAATAGTAGGTCATAATCTACATAAAGAAATACAAAAGCTTAATCCAGACATTTATGATAAATATAAAGTAGAATTTAATACTGATAGAGATATTAAATATAATTTAACATTTATTTGTGTCGATACTCCATTAGAAGATGGAACTTTAAATACATCACAAGTATTAGTTGCAATAAATGAACATGATTCTGATTTATATATTATTAAATCAACGTGTCCTATTGGAACATTAGACCAATTAAAAGAAGTAACAGATAAAAGAATTATATTTAGTCCAGAATATTATGGTAATACTCCACATTGTAATAATTTTGAATTTAACTTTACTATCTTAGGTGGAGATAAACAAGATTGTATTGATGCAATTCAAATATTACAACCTTGTTATGATGCTAGACATACATTTAGAATAACTGATGGTAAAACAGCCGAATTAGTTAAATTTATGGAGAATGCATTTTTAGCTACTAAGGTGTCATTCTGTAATCAATTTTATGAGATATGTATAAAATATAATCTATCATATGAAGAATTAAGAGAGCTATTTATATTAGACCCCAGAGTGAATCCATCACATACGTTTGTATATAAAGATGCTCCATATTGGGATTCTCATTGTTTAAATAAAGATGTTCCTGAAATTGCTTATAATGAAGAAGCAGAATTATTACAAGCAATATGCAAATTTAATGATAAGCAAAAAAGAAATCATAATAAATAATATAGGAGGTATAATATGACAGATAAGTTTATAATAGATAATTATCAAATAATAAGACATGGAGAAATAGAATTTAGACCAGGAATAACTTTAATAACTGGAAGTAGTAATAATGGAAAGTCTAGTATTTTTAAAGCATATAAACAACTTGTTTATAACTTATCTGGAAATACTTATATTAATCAATATGCAGATAAATGTAAGTTAACTTTAGAAAATGAAGATTATAAAATAGTTTATAATAAAACTAAAACAAAATCAAGTTATGATATTACAACTAAAGAAGGAAATATATCATTTGATAAGTTAGGCGTTAATCAAATTAAAGAAATAAGAGATTTGATACATATAGATAAGGACTTACATTATAATTTTTGGGAACAACTAGAGAAACCATTTTTAATAAATAAAACTAATAGAGAGCAATTTTTATTATTACAAGAAAGCCCTATTAGTGGAAATTTATTAAATATACAAGAAAATATTAAATCAGATATAAAAGCATTAAAAGATGATTTATTAATTAAACAAGGTAGTTTAGAAATAGTTACAGAAAATATTTTAAAAGAAGAAAAAGTATTAGTTAATAGTGATGATATAAATTCATTAGTTGAAAATGTTGCTAGATTAATAGAAACTTATAATAAGTTAACTAATATAAAAAATAATTTAATAACTTTAAATAATATAGATATTGAATTAGAAAAAGTAAATAATATAGTAGATATTAAATTTGATTCTACTATTGAAGAAAGTTATAATGAATATTATAACTTAAAAGAGAAGATTTCTAAATTTGTTAAATTTAATAAATCAATTGAAGAAGTTAATAATGAATATGATAATATTAATAATAAGTTAAATAATTTATTAAATGTTATTAGTTCAAAATTTAGTATCTGTCCTATCTGTGGTCAAGAAATTCATAATATATAATAGGAGGTACTTAATATGAATATAGAACAAATATTATCAAATCCTGATTTAATAGATACATTAGATAGTAATACAAAAACACAACTATATTTATCATTAATTAAAACAAAAACAGAATTAAATAATAAATTAAATGAATTAAAAGCTAAAAAAGAATTATTAGAAAAGCAAAAAGAAGAATTAACAAATGAATTATATACTGAAAGTAATACTACAAATATGGAAGAATTAACTAAATATATAAAAGAAGTAGAAACTAAATTCAATGAAGATTTTAAAAAAGAAGTAATTAATTTAAATAGTATAAAAGAAAAACTAAATTAGGTGATTATATGAATTTAAATGAATTAATAAATGAAACTACAAAGATAAAATTAAATTTTGAAAATATCGTAAAAGATTATAATAATAATATTCAAAAGAAAGAAGAACTATTAAATAAGATAACTGAGAATACTCAAAATATTGCATTATTAGAAAATACTCAAGAAGTTTTTAAAACATTAGAGAATAAATTAAGTGAAGCAAATATTATACATGTAGAACAATTATGTAATCAAGCATTAAAAACAATATTTAATACAGATGAAATAGAATATACAATTAAAATAGAAACATTAATACAAAGAAATAATAATCAAGTTCAATTCTATTTATATGAAAAAGATTTAGTTAATAATACTGAAGTTAAAACAAGATTAGAAGATAATGGATTTGGAGTGATGTCAACCATTGGACTTGTACTTCAAATATATTTTATTATTATTCATAAGCAACAACATATATTATTTTTAGATGAATCATTAACTGCTATTTCTGTAGATAAATTAGATAAATTAAAAATATTTTTAGATGAGATAAGTAATAAATTAGATTTCAAATTTATATTAATAGCACATATGGAAAGTTTATTTAAATTAGCAGATTATAGATATAATGTAGAAAATGGAAAAATAGAAGAGATAATTTCATAATATATAATATAAGGAGTTAATTATTATGTCAAAAGTTTGTATAGTGGGAGATACGCATTTTAGTCCTAAACAACCTGTATCAAGAAAAGATAATTACCCAGAAACATTATTAAAGAAATTAGATAGCTTATTAGAATTATGTATAGATAATAATGTTAGAGATGTTATATTTTTAGGAGACCTAATTAATAATAATCAAATGACTATGGAATATTTTATTATTTTATATAGATATTTTTCTCAATTTAGTAAATTTAATATAAAACTCCATACAGTAATAGGTAATCATGATATTAATCACGGCAATGAAGAGTTTTTAGATAAATCTCCATTAGCGATATTATTTGAATCCAAATTATTTAATAATAAAGATTTTATAAGAGATAATTGTAAATTTACTTTAAAAAATTATTATGATACAATAGATAAATTAGAACCTATAAAAGAAGGCGGAGTAAATATATTAATAGGTCATTATTTTTATTTAAGTGGTTTTAATGATATATATCATACTTTATCTCCAGAAGATTGCAAAAGATTAGGTTATAATTATTATTTTCTAGGACATGACCATACACCTTATGAATCATTAAGAATAAATGGTTATGAAGTTCATAGACCAGGAAGTTTTAGTAGAGCAACTTCTGATACTTGTCAAGTTACAAGAGATAATATCAAAGTTTGTTTATTTGATACTGAGACATTAGGAATATCATATTTAGATATACCAAATGTTTTACTTAGTAAAGATGTATATAAAGAATCAAAATTAATATCTAAATTAATAGATAAAGATAATATAGATACTACATTAAGTCAAGATATAGATGATTTAATTAATGATTTATCATTTGATTTTTCTGGAGACATTTATAAAGTATTAGATGAAATGAATTTAGAAGATAAAGTAAAAGATGCAGTAATTAAATATTTAGAGGAAGAGGGAATGTACAGATGATTTCAGAATTTACAGGAGGATTTGTTATAGGAATATTAGTAGCATTATTTTTATTTTTCTTATTTAGAGATTTATTATTAAGAATGATTTTAAAGAGTGCTGTTCCTATGATAAAAGATAATAAAACTGGAGATATAGTTGAATTTGAAGAATTTAGAGAAGATGCATTAAAGAATATAGAAACAGATTTAATATATAGTTATAAATTATTAATGTTATTAAAGACAACTATCGCATTACTTTTAGAAAAAGAAACATTAGGTGAAGATGAAATAGAAGTAAAGATAAAAGAAGTTTTACAAAAGAAACAATTAGAAATTATTGAAGCAGTAGAAGATTATAGAAAATTATTTGAAGCTAGAGGAATAGATATTGACTCAATTTTAAATAATAATAAAGAAGTTTAGGATGTGATATTGATGAATAATGAATATAATTTTATAAGTGATTTAGAAATAAAAGATATAAAAGATTATTTGTCAATTAGTTCATCTGATTTTTTAAATATATTATCACAAATAAATATAATTATTAATAATAGTAAATCTGCATCTAAATTAGCAAGAGGAATAGTATTAGAAATAATTAATAATAATCATATAAAAGTAATTTATCCAAATGAGCTATATTATTTTACTGCTAAATTAGATTGTATAACAACATTTGAAAATGGTACTCAGATTTATTTAAATCATTTATTTTTAACAAAGTTATCTAAATACTATGGAAATGTATTTTATATATTTAAATTTAATGATAAATATTATTTAAAATTAGAGACAGGAAATTTAGAGTTATTAAATCCTGAATTATTAGAATCAGAAAAAGAAAAGATAAAAAATAATTATGAAATAAAAAGTTATTATTCATCATATAAAGTAGGAGATATTTATAATAAATTAAAATCATTACAAGCAATAACAGGTTTTGAAGTAGAAGAGAATAGAAAGTTTATAAATTGTAATAATAATATAATTACATTTAAGTCGCCTTTATTAATGGCAAAATCTGAGTTTACTTTTTTAAATACAATATTAGATTATAAGTTATTAAATTATTTAATTTATATATGTAGTTTATCTTTAGCAGATGAAGATATAGAAATATATAATGTTGATTATAATATTATACCTAAATATGCTATTAAATTTAAAGATACATATTTAATATCAAATTACCCTGAAAGTAATCCTAATACTAGAATAAATAATATATTTTTAGATTTACCAGAATTTACAGTAATAGATTATGCAAATCTAAAATATAAATTAGAATATGCTGATAGTATTATATATGCTAAAGGAATTGTAACATTTATAAATAAAGATGGAAAATTAGTAGGTAAGATAAAATTAAATAATAATTCAGATTCTGAAATAGAAATACCAACATTAAGTGAATTATACTTAAAACAAAATCAACAAATTAGAGTTAATTATAAAACATTATTAGTTGCTTTATCAGCATTAGATTCATCATTAGAAACATTCTTTGGTTTAAAAGATGGTTTATTATATATAATTAATAGTGATATAAGTTTAGCTTTATCAACATTTTAAGGAGGAAATTATGAATACAAATGAATTAGGAACTAAATTATATGAAGGAGATGTAAAAGAATTATTTATAAATGCATCTACAAAATTATATAATTCAGTAGTACATACTTTAGGACCTGATGGTCTTAACTCAGCAATACCAACAAGTAATCAATATTTAAGTATAATTAATGATGGTAAAACAATTTTAGAGACATTAAGTTCTGGAGATATAGCAGAAAAATTAGCAATAAATACATTAAAAGAATCTTCATTTGCTACTAATAAAAATGCAGGTGATGGAACAACAACTACAATAATAATGCAACATGAATTATTATATAATATTCAAAATTATAATATTAATAATGAAGAACAAATAACAGCAACATATTTAACAGATTTAAGAGATGATTTATTAGAAAAATTAAAAGATTTTAAATTAGATATTAAATCAGATGATGATTTAAAAAAGATTATTACTGTTTCTTTAGGTTCAAATAAATTTACTGATACAGTATTTAATGCTTTTAGTAATTTATCTATAAGTCAGAAACCTACATTAGTAAAAGTAAATACAAAAAGCACAACAGATTATGTTGAAATAGATGGAGTAAATTTAGCTCCAGTAGAAGTTAATCCAGTAGTATTAAAATCAATTAGTCTTAGTGGAGATGAACCATTAAACGTATTAATATTAAATCAAGAAGTATCAAGAATAGATAACTCATTTGCTGCTTTATTAACTAAGATTAGTAAGAGTAATAAAAAGACAATATTATTATATACAGATATAAAACCAAGTGTTATGGACCAATTATTATATAATATTCAAGAAGGAGCATTAAATCTTATTCCTGTAAGATTAGCAATGCCAATAACTCAAATAGATGAAATAATTTCAGACCTTGAAGAATATTTTAATTGTAAAGCATTAAGTGATATGTTACCATATCAAACTAATCATAATAATGAAGAGATTTTTGGAAAAGGAATCGGTTATATTTTAAATAAAGATTCTGTAATAATTAAGAATGATAATGAAGAATATAATAATAAAGAACATTTAGTTCCATCTCATTCTTCAGCAATAGAAATTGGATTTATTACATTTAGTCAACAAGATGAAGATTATAGAAGATTAGAAGATGCTGTACAATCTGCATATAATGCAAGAAATTATGGTTATGTATTAGGAGCAGGTTATACTTATTATTGTTTAGGTTGTTTATTAGATGATATAGAAAAGAATAAACCTATAATAAGTGCATTACAAACTATATTTAATAGATTATCTCCTATAGATATTAAAAAAGAAGAATTTATTATTTATATAAGAGATAATATATTTGATAGTTATAAAGTAGTTGAACAAGTAATATTAAATTCATTTACTGTAGTTGCTCAAATATTATCTACTAATTGTGTATTAGTTCCATACCAAAGAAATAGAATAAATGGAAATATAGAATAATATATTGGCATTTATAATTATATTAACATTAAATTAGACATTCTTTTTCATAATGATAGTGATGTCGCCTCCAAAACATTTTAATTTTATATAATTATAATGTAAGTCCAAGGCATATTGTGCATTCGTGCACTCCCTAATCAAAAGGTATTCATTTAATTATGAGTACCTTTTTATTTCATAATATATAATATAAGGAGAAATATTTTATGGCAAAGAAAAAAGAAGAAAAAGATACAAATGAATTTTATGCTTTTTTAGAGAATAAGTATAAAGCATATTTTGAACCTGATGTATACAAAACTGGAATTGTTGCATTAGATGAAGTTTTAAATGGAGGATTAGAAACTGGAAGCTTAATAGAATTATCATCAGAATCTCAAGCAGGTAAATCTACTTTAGTATTGCATTTAGCTAAGAATTTTGCAGAAAAAGGATTAAAAACATTATATATTGACTCAGAAGGTTCTGTTAAAAATGATATGTTAAAAGGAATAGGTTTATTACCTTATTTAAGTACAGCAGATAATAAAAGAAATATGTTTACTTTAGTAAGAGAAAGCGGTTATTCTAAAGTAGAAGAATTAATATCAATGGCATTACAAAATGAAGATTTTAAATTATTTGTTATTGATAGTTTAACAGCCTTAACTTATGATGATTATTTAGATTTAGACTCTAAAAAAGATATAGTAGACCATCAAATAGGTTTAGATGCTAGATTAAATGGTAGATTATTAAAAAAATTAAATGCATTAAAAACAACTTATAATTGTATATTTATAATTATAAATCAAACAAGAACTAATATGGGTGGTTATGTTGTAACAAAAGAATCAACTGGAGGTCAAGCTGTTAAGTTCTATCCAGATGTTAGATTATTTATGAAAGTAAAAGAGAAGATTCAAGATGAAAAAGAATTAATTATCGGTAAACAAAAAATATATATTGGAGCAAATTGTACAATTGAAGCAAAGAAATCAAGAGTAGGTTCTGGTTTTATACAATTTCCTATTACAATTTATTATGGTAAAGGAGTAAGTAATTTAACAGCTTATGTTAATTTATTACCAACAATTAAAGTAAATGGAAAACCTGTATTGAAACAACTATCTCCTGTATCTTATGAATTAAATGTTAATGGTAAAAAATATAATACATCAAAAGGTAAGAATGGTCTAAATACTTTAATTGTAGAACATTATGATGAATTAGTTCCAATAGTTGAAGAACATTTAGAGAATTTCTATAAAAAAGTAGCTGATGGTTTAACTGATATTGAAAGTGAAGAAATTATAGAAGAAGTTCAATCTGAAGATTATGAATTAGACGATACATTAATTGAAGAGGAAAATGAACAAACAAATAATCAAATCGATTAATTATTTAATCGGAATCATTTAGATATATTTACTGGAGGCATTTAGATGACCTCTGGTAAATGTTCTAATTAAAGTTATATAAATATATGAAAGGATGATTAAAGTGCTAGTTTTAACTGAAAAACCGAAGACATTTAGAGAGATGGTAGGACAAGAATTAGTTAAAAAATCTTTATTAAAAATAAGTAAAAATCCAGAAACATCACCAAGAATAATATTATTAAGTGGAGAATATGGAACAGGAAAAACTTTAGCTTCAAAAATATTTACTAGTGCTTTAAATTGTCCAAATAAATTAGCTGATGGAGATGCTTGTGGCAAAGAAGATTGTCCTATATGTGGACAAAAAATAGAAGAAAGCATGTTTTATGAAGAATATGATTCAGCGATTGTAGGTAATGTAGATACAATAAAAGAATTAAGAGGAACTTTTTATTTTGGTTATACAAAAGGTTATAAAGTTATTGTATTAGATGAATGTCAATTAATATCAAAAACAGCACAAGGAGCATTATTAAAGATATTTGAGCATCCAGAACCAAATGTCTTTTTTATTATATGTACAACTGACCAAGATAAACTTCTGCAAACAATTGTATCACGTAGCCTAGTTTTATGTTATAATAAAATTAATTATAATGATATAGAGGAGTATTTGCATAAAATAGTTAATAAGTATAGTCAAAGGTGCAGTGAATTAAGCACAGATGAAGTAGATACAAATATTAAATTAATTGCAAGGAAAAGTCAAGGTCATATAAGGAATGCATTAATGTTATTAGATAATATGTTCTTATTAGGAAAAGATTTTAAAAATTTAATTAAAGATATAAGACCTCATTATTTAGAATTACTTTCAATGGGGTTAAATTATAATGATTATATAAAAAGATTTGATAAAAATGAAGTAGATAAAAATATAAGTCGAATAATAAATGACTTATTATATTTCCCAATTTCAGAATTAAAAACCGAATATGAATTACTTGTTTTAGATATTAGCAAATATATATTTAATATTAATAGTAATAATGAATTAGATAGTATTATAAGTAAGTTTAGAAATAATATTAAATTATTTAATATTTTAAATGATAAAGTTATTTATAATTTATTTACTGATGACATACAATTTCAAATAGCGATGCTAATATTAATAAAAAATTTAAGTTCTTTAAAAATAAATAATGGAGGTTAAAATGTTTGAAGATGAAAGTTCATTTGATATAATTGATAAAGCTATTAAGTCTGTTATTTTTAAATATAAAAATAGAGATTTTTATAATGATTTATATCAAGAATGTTATTGTAAAATCTTAGAAATGTTAAAAAATAGTATGTATAATCCTATAATGAATTTATATGGTTATGCATATACAATTTCAAGAAATCAAGTAACATATTATATGTATCATAATCATAATGTAAATAGAATAACGACTTTAAAAGAAGATAGATTATTTGACTCAATAGAATCTTCAGAAGAATTATTAGTTAATAATATTGAATTTATAGATTTTGCAGATGAAATTATAAATCAATATTCTAATGTTATAGATAATGAATTTAAATCAGAAGACTTGCTTAATTTATTATATAAAGAAGATAGCGAAATTGCGGAATTAAAATATAGAATTTTAAAAGGAGAGCTATTATGGAAGATAAGCAAGACAAGAACATAGATAGAGAAGTTCAGTCGAGATTTTTACCAATAGGCAACTTATCTCAAACTAAAAAGTTATCATATGACGATATATTAATTATGGCTGATATGCTTGTTCCATATAAAGAAATGATTTTACTTTTATTAGATGTATTTAAATCTGAAGAAGAATTAATTAAATTTTTAGATTTATTTGCTGGAACTACTATTAAATTACCATCAAGAAGTAGAATTTATCATGTTATGGAAAATATATCTATTTATAGATATTGGCAAAATCATATAACTGATGAAGACCCAGAAAAATCAACAGCAAAACATTTTAATATAACAAGACAATATGTTACTAGTATAATAGAAAGAGTTAATCATAGAGATAAACATTCTTTAGATATAGATAATATAACAAAATTAAATAAATAATAAGGAGGTATAATTAATGACAGCAGAAGATAAATTAATAAATGAACTAAAAGATATTAGTAGAACATCAAAAGCTGAATTAATTAGACCAATAGTTCCTATAGAAGAGTGGATTGATTCACCTTATTATTTAGGAGACATTTGCTATACATTATATCCAAAATATAAACAACACTTAAAATCTATATTTGATTCAGAAAGAGACGAATCAGATTATATAGATGAAATAATAATGAAGACTTCAATTGGTGGAGGTAAAACTTCTTTCATTAATGTTGTATTAATTAGAAAATTATATGAATTAAGTTGTTATTCAGATATTAGACCATTATATAATTTAATGACATCAAAGAAATTATTAATGGTATATTTTTCTATAACTAAGAAAGTTGCTGAAGATACTGGTTATGCTCAATTAAGAAATATGTTATTAACAATTCCATATTTTAGAGATAACTTTTTACCTAATACAAAGAAAAGTTCAGATATAGAATGGCCAGATAAAAATATGGCTATTACTTCTGGTAGTAATGCAAATCAAGTTATTGGAACAGACGTTATCGCATCAGTAGTCGATGAAGGTGATTTCTATGGTAGTACAAGTGTTACACCAGATGGTCAAGCACTATCTAAAGCACAATTATTATATACATCAATAAAACAAAGAGGTAGGTCAAGATTCATGGTTAATGGAATAAATCATTCATTAAATTGTGTATTATCTTCACCTACATATGAATCTAGTTTTATAACTAAATTAATAAATAATTCAAGAGGAAATCCACATACTTATATAATAGAGGAAACATTATGGACAATAAAACCTAAAGGAACTTATTCAGATGTAATGTTTGTTGTATTTAAAGGAACCAATTTATTAGACCCACAAATAGTTGAAGATGCAAAATTTTATAATGAATTATTAGTTAGTTTATATAAGAAACCAATAGATATAAAAAATAAATCTATTAATGAGATATTAAAAGATTTACCAGAAGATATAAAACAATATTTTATAGAAATACCGATAGACTTTTATGAAGATTTTAAACATGATTTATTAAAAGCATTACAAGATATTGGTTCTGTTGCGATCGCACCAGAAGGAAGATTATTTTCATCAAATAAATTCTATAATAAAGCATTATTAATAGATAACCCATTAATACAAGAAGAAATAACAATATCAACAAATAGATTAGATGAAAGAACAATTCAATCTTATTTTAAAGCAGATTATGTTCCTAAGCATCCAGAATTACCAAGATTCTTACATTTCGACCAATCATTAACAGGTGATGAAGCCGGTGTAGCTTGTAGTTATATAGAAACAAAAATAAATCCAGATAATACAATAGATAAAAAAGTAACAGTTGAATGGTTAATAAGAATAAAACCACCAAAGAAACCAGAACAAATAGATTTAAAGAAATTAAGAAGTATAGTTTATTATTTAAGAGATATATTACATTTAACAATAGGAAAGATAACTTTCGACTCATATGCTAGTGAAGAAGCTGTACAAGATTTAAAATTACATAATTTTAATTGTTCTACATTATCAGTAGATAGAGATGATAAAGCATATCAAGCATTAGTTCAATTATATTATACAGAAAGTATAAAGCATCCAGAGCATCAAAGATACCATGAAGAATTATTTAGTTTAATATGGTATAGAGCTAAAAGGAAAATTGACCATCCTGCAATGATAGGAAATGATGTTGTTGGAGATAAAGGTGTTACAGATGCAGTTTGTGGTTCAGTATATAATGCATTATTAGATGCTGATGTAGTATATTCAAATTTAAGACAAGAAGATGCTAAATCAGTATTAGATATTTTATAATTCATAATATATAATATAAGGAGTTGTTAATATGTATAGATTAATATTTTTAGATAATTCAATGTTAGAATTAAAAGATTTAAAATCAATGGATGTAGAAACAAGTTTTTGGAATGGTCAAGGCAGACCTAAATATTTAAAATTAATATTTAGACAAAAGAAAAATCCAGATTTAAATTTAGAGCAATTAAAAGAAGATTTTTATTCTAAACAATTAACAAAATTATTTATATATTCAGAAGATGGACAAAAATTAGAATATGAAATACCAATTCCAACAAGAATTGATGTTGTAAATTATGCAGAAGAAAAATTAGAAGTAGGCTATGGAGACCCATTATATTATAAATAGAGGTAAATATGGAAGCATTAGATTTAAATTATAAACAAATTAAATGTTATTTAGATACTAAGACAATAGATTATAATGCATTATCTATATTACAAATGTTATACCCAACATATCAAACAGTTGATTCGACATTTAATATATACCCAGATATACCTTTTATTTATATAGGTGATTTAAAATATATAAATATTATTAATAATAGACCAGAACCACATATAATAGTTGCTACAACTGGAGAATATGATTTTACAGATAAAGAAACATTATTAAAAGTTGCTTATTTAAAGCATAATAAAAAGATACCAAAATATATATTAGAGATATATAAAACATGGAGTAATGAACAATTTTATAATAACATTAAATATATAATTTTATTTGGAACTTCAATAGATAAAGAATTAAATAATAATATGGTTTTATTAAATATAATTAATAATATAACAAATCCTATAAAAGTAATTAAATCATATTTAGAAGATATAGAAACAAATGATGTTATATATTTAGAAAATGATTTATTATCATTTATAGATAGATGTAATAATTTAAATATAAATACTACAAAGAATAAAAAGACATTACAATTAAGAGCAAGATTTTATACAATGAGTAATAAAAATATAAAAGACGCTATTAATAATTTAATAGATTCAAATATAGATAATTTAGAATTAAGAAATTTAAATTTTATATTAGACTTAATTTGGTTAAATAGATAAGGAGATAAGACAATGACAATTTTAGAATATTTACAGGAAAAGAATATATCATTTAAAGCTGCATCCCAGCAATTAGGAGTAGATTCATCTAATTTTAGTAAAGTTGTTAGAGGAAAAATACCAGTAAGTATCTTATTTTATAAAAAAGTAAAAACTTCTTTTTTAAAAGATTGTTCATTAGATGATTTAACATTTTCAAAAGAATTGATAAATAAGAAACCTATTATAGATATGCAGGTTGAAGAAGAATTAAAAAATAGAAAAAATAAAGAATCAACTGAAATAAATGAAATAGATTTAAATTTTAGATTAGCAAATAAAGAAAATAATAATGAACAGAAAAATAAAATAATAAATATAGATAGAAATTTACCTAATGAAATTAAAGCTAAAACTGATGATATGAAAAAGATAATTGAAGAAAATAAAAAATTATTTAGAATTAATTTCAAATATGCTACTCAATTACAAAATGCTTTAGATTGTTTAGATGATTTAGAAATTCAAATACAGATATTAAGAAATATTATTAATAGAGATAAATATTTGCAAGAATTACAAAATTTAAAATAGAAAGAAGAAATGATTATTATGGGTAAAAGTAAAGGTAAAGGTAATAGAGCAGATGGTTCAGCACAATATTCTATTACTGCTAAAAATTTAGCTAGAAAAGGAAAGACAAATAAAAAATTAAAATTAAATCCTTTAGCTAGTAAATATGAAACTACAGAAAATAATAAATTAAAAGAACAAGCATTAGAAATGATAAAGAAACATCCAAAAGGAACTGGCTATAAATATAGAAAAAATAATAAAGTTGAGAAGTAGCGAGGTGTACTATGGGTAATTCTAAGTATAGATATTATAAATATAATAAACTTCGTAAATATAATACAATATTAGAAGATAATAAAAATTTAAAAGAAAATCTAGACATTGCAGAATCTTTGTATAAACACGAGTTATTAAGATTAGAATTAGAAATATTATCTTATCATGATGATATAGAAAGTGTTCAAGAGTTAATAGATATATATTCAAATGAACAACATGAATTAATATATTATGAGAAGACCCATTCTTTATTAATTAGAGGAAGTATGAGAGTAGATGTATTTCATAAATTTATATTAGACTCTAGAAAATTTAATTTTACAAATATTACATTAGAGGGATAGCATGACAGATATAGAGATAAAGAAATATTTAGCGAAAGAATTAACCAAAGAAAATGTATTTAAAAATAAGACAACTTTATTAATAGGAAATGCAAGTAGATTATTCAAATCTATTTATAGTGGTGATATAATAAGTATTAATACAGCAGAAGAGATAAAAGAATTTATAAATGAATATAATATACAATCAGATAGACCATTAGTATTTGAAGACATATCATTAATGCAACAAAATGTTCAATCATATTTATTAAAGTTTATAGAAGATTTTCCGAGACCATTAATAGTATTAGCTAGTTTAGATAATATATCACCAATAATATTAAGTAGATTTAAAAGAATAATAAAGATACCTATTGAATATAAATATTCAAATGTAAGTTTAGATAAATTCTTAGAAGAGCATCAAAATGAATTAAAATCTAATTATATTTTACCAGAATTAAAGACTGAGAGTTTATTATATTGTCCAGAATATTATTATAAATATATAAAATTAAATTTATCTAATCATGATAATAAAAATAGAAATCAATTAATAAAATTTATGTAATAATATAGTAAAGGAGGTTAAATAACATGATTTTAGGTAGAAAAGATAAAGAACATGTAAGATTATTAGAAGAAGAAAATGATATATTAAAATATAATCAAGACCATGATGCTGTTAATTTCTTAAATTATTTACATGATGAATTAGGTATAACTTATGCAAAAATCTCTTCTACATTAGGAGTATCACAGCAATATATTAATAGCATATGTATTAGAAAAACTAAAGTAAGAAATGAATCTTTATATAAAATAATGGCAAAATTATTTAAAAAAGACTAAAAATTTAATAAAAACTGTAAATTTCCCGGAAAAAAGTGAAAGAAAATGTGTACATTTATGGCAAAATATGGTATAATATAATCAGATAATTAAAATTATTATCTGATTTTTTAATCAAAGGAAAGAAGGAATTAAATATGGACTTTAAAGAAATTTTAAAAGATGCCATAAAAAACAACACAAAAATAATTGTAACAGGAAAATCTGGTTATGGAAAATCAGAAATGGTTAAGCAAGTAGCTGAAGAACTTGGCTACGAACTAATCGATTTCAGATTATCAGAAATATTACCAGAAGATTTAGTAGGTATTCCAAAATTAAGAGATGACTACTATGAATATGTACCACCTAAATGGTTGTATGAAGTAAAAGAAAATCCAGATAAGAAATATTTACTATTCTTAGATGAAATTACTCAAGGAACCCCTGAAGTTTTAAATATTTGTTATAAAATATTTGATAAGGTTACTAAAGTAGGTAATTATGAATTGCCAAATGTAGCAGTTGTAGGAGCAACAAATTATTCAGACGAATCAAATTATTTAAATGATTTACCAATACCACTTAAGAATAGAGCATGTAATATTGAGTTAAATCATTCAAGTAAAATATATATTGATTATCTAATGAATAAATATAAAGATAACTTCTCAGAAGCTCAAAAGAAAACAAAGAATGAATTAAAAGAATTATTAAAACAAATAATAGAAGATTCTAATCCAAGAAGTGTAGATAAAGCAATAGAATTAATTAATAATAATTGTTGTAAAGACATAGTTATTCCATATATTGGTTATAATAACTATTCAGCATTAAGAGGTTACTTATTAAATACAGCATCAGATATTTCAACATTATCTGGATTAGAAAAAGCAGAAATAGATTTAGCAAATGGTTTTACAATAGTTCATGGTAAAAGATTTAATATTGATGAACCTGTAGATTTACAAGCTAAATATGAATTAACAGATGAAGAATATGAAATAGTATATAATAAATTCTATTCAGATTATACTAATAAAGGTGATAATAAAACAGATGTATTATATAATATATTAAAATATTCAGATATTCCAATTAAAAAAGATGCATTTAATAAGATATTAAGTAAAACAACAATGTTAGACTTAAATAAATATATGAAGATAATGAACTTACAACCTAAAGATACGGAATTAACAAATGCAGCAATAGACCAAATAGAAGTCATTTGTGAAAAACTACAATATACTAAAAAAGACTTCTTCGAAAAGATTGGTTCAAATATTCAATATGTATCTATTGCATTATTAGATAAGTATAATGAAAGTATAAATTGGGAATTATATGCAGATTTATATAAAGCAAATAGAATAGGACAAGCTAAATATGATGCATTAAGTAAATATTTTAAACAATATATTTAGAAAGGAAGATATAAATGTTACTATTTGAAAAAAGATTTAATTTATTACAATATGCAGCAGATAAAAAATTACCGAAGGTATATGATTTATTAAACGTAATAAAAAATGATAATTCAATTCAAGTTGCAGCAACTGATGGTACAACAGTATATGTTAATATAGATGAATTTAATAAAAGAGATGTTGAGTCAGAGTTCTTTATATTATGTCATGAATTATTACATATATTATATCATCATTTAGATAAAGACTATTATCCAGAAGATATATATCAAAATAAAGAATTATTGAATATGTGTCAAGACGTAGTAATAAATGAATTTTTAGTACAAAGATTACTTTATAAAGAACCTAATGGTTTATATTTAGATAACATAGCTGAAGCATTATATGCTAGAGGACTTAGACATACACCATATCTTAGCTTTGGTGGAGGACAATTAACAACAAAATATTTATATAATTATTTATTAGGAAGATATGATGAAGATAGTCTAGAACAAATGATGCAAGATATTGGTTATAATAGTGAAGATGATAGACTTCAAGATGATAGACTTCAAGATGAAGGTAATCATCAACAAGGAACAAAACAAGCAATTGATAATGTTATTAATCAATTAACAAAAGCATTAAAAATTAATCCTAAAATGTTATTAGAAGAAAATATAGATAAACAAGCAGGAAAAAGTAATGAATATTCAGGAATGGTTAGTTCAAGAGCAGAAGTAAATATTATATCAACAACAGAAATGGTTAATTATATTAATTCATTTATAGGAACTAATGCTATTGAAAAAGGAAGAAATAGAACATATAGCAGACCATCAAGAAGAATTAATTTATCAAATGATATGGTAGCAGCTGGTTATAAGCGTTATAAGAATATTAAAAAAATATCAATATATTTAGATGTTTCAGGAAGTATGGACGACTCATTAGTTACAACATTATATAAAACATTAAAACTATTATATAATAAAGTTGAATTTGATTTTTATACATTTAATGGACAAATAGCTAAAATAGATATTAAGAATACTCAAGAAATAGAAGTAAGCGGTGGAACTGATATAACTAATGTATTAAATAATATCGAAAAAGAAAAACAAGATGTAGCAATAATGATTACAGATTGCGAAGATTACTTTTCATTAGATAACGTTAAATCAAATTTAATGATATATACAAATAACTTTTCAGTTAAGAATAATAATCCATTAGTAAAGCTAACATATTTTCAATAATTAATATGTTAGCTTTTCATATTATATAATAAGAAAGAAGGTGACTTAATAATATGGAAGATTATGATTATGTTGAAGAAAATATAAGAGCAATAGATTTATCAGATGATGAGTTAAAACAAGCATATAAATACTATAAATATTGGTATGATTATATGAGAGAATTTAAAGTTAAATCATTAAGTGAAGAAGAAATAGATTGGTATAATGAATTAAAGAATGAAATGTTTAATAGACAATTAAAATTAGATGATTAGATATATATTAGAGATATGATAATAATAAAATAATATAAATATATGTTAATATTAAAACATATACCAGAGTGTCTCAGAATGCATAAGAAAGGATGTGAATTATTATAAAATTAAATGAATTAAAAGATAAATGTAATCAATTAAAAATTATTCCACAACCAACAAGAAAAAGAAGAAATCCTGATAGATTAGAAGTTTGCGCTGATGATTGTATAAGAGCAATTCAAAGATATAGTATAGACCAAAAGAAATCTTATGGTCTATATGACTTTAATTTAGAAGCATTAATTGGTATTAAATCACCAATGTTAGCATTATTAATTAAGCATCAACCTGAAGATGTTCAAAAAGAAATATGGAATGATAATAATTATAATTGGAGATTTGAAAAGAAATATAATGGCGTAAGATGTTTTATTTCATATAATAATGAATTGAAAAAGATTTTTATATATGGAAGAGAACTAGATAATGATACATTATTGCCAAAAGATTATACAAATAGATTTCAAAAAATAGCATCTGATGTTTTTGATTTATTTCAAGCTGGATTAGTTGGTTATAGTTTTGTTATAGATTGCGAATTAACTATTAACGATTATTCAAAAGATATAATAGAAGATATATTAAATGACCCATATAAAGATATGGAAGCATTTAAATATGAATTTAATGCCTTTGATATATTTTCTACATTAAGAGATGGAACAATTTATAGTTTAGCAAGATTATCTGAAAGAATAAATTTATTAGAAAAAACAATGCAACGTCTTACTCCATATAATTTACCAATATATTTAGTAATGTCAAAACCCGATAATGTGTCAAAAGAAGATTTTTATAAATCAATAATTCGTAGTGGTGGAGAAGGAGTTATTGCTAAAGATTTAAATTCATCTTATGATTTTCGTGGTAAAAGAAATGGTGATTGGACTAAAATTAAAAGATTAAATTATGAAGGAGTTGAAAATTTAAATGCAGATACTTACGATTTATTTGTATCTGATTGTATTATCACTGATAATATGGTTAGCGGTTTAGAATTAAGTAGTTATTTAGTTAATGATAATAATGATTTTATATATGATAGATTTAATAATCAAATTCCAATAACATTAGGAATATTATATGACTTATTACCAGAAACTAAAAAGTTATTAACATTATATGATAATAATGGAAAGCCATATATAAATCCAAGATTTTTAGATATTGTTGTAGAAGTAAGGTCTACAGGATTTGATGATTATGTTAATCAATTACAAAATTTAAAATTTGTATGTTGGAGACTAGATAAAAATTCAAGAGATTGTAAATTTAATAAAGATAAAATATAAAGGAGGAGATAGCATGTATAATTTAAAGTTACTTAGAAATATTAAAGATAGTAGTGAATTATCGTTTTTTAAATATTTTCCTTATAATTTATGTAGAGAATTATCTCTTTGTGGATTTATTGATTATCATATTATAAATGATAATAAAAATCTTAAAAACGATTTAATTGAAATAATAAATGAATTACCAGAAATAGAAAAAAGAATTATAGAATTAAGATATGGCGTTAATGATAATAAACTAATAACACAGAAAGAAATAATAAATGAATTGCATCTTACTAAAAAATGTTGCGACAATTTTAATTATCATATATTTAAAGCATTTAGACAAATAGCAAATAAATTAAATAAAATATAAGGAGGAATAGATATGGAAGAAAAAGTAACATTTACAACATCAATAGATAAATGTGGTAGATTTGTAATACCAACAAAAGTTCTTAAGACATTGTCTTGGGACAAAGGAATATTAGCATTTGGAGAAGTTAATGAAGATTATATCATTATTAAAAGTTTAGGTGAACAAGTAAAGTGTAATAAATGTAATAAAAAATATAATTCTCAATATAATTATTGTCCAATATGTGGAGAAGTATTAAAAATTAATAAATAATTGACACCCAGAGGCATTGAAATATAGTTAGATTAATAATTATATTACTCAAAGTAATATAACAAATCATTTTATATATATTTTCTCTAATAATAAAAAGAAATAAGAGGAGAATATATATGAGAAAAGAAAGTTTAAGATTATTTTCAGAAATTATTATATCTATGTTAGCAATAGATAGTTTAAATAAAGACCAATTATTAATATTAAAAAATAAAATAGAGGAGTTAAAAAAGATACCTCAAGATGATAGACTTGAATTAATGATAAATTGTTATCATTTATTTGATGAAAATAAATATGAAGATAATATTGATATTTTATCAGGTAGAAAATAAATATAAAGGAGATGATATAGATGGACTCTAATCAATTTAAAAATATCTATATTGGAATAGACCCATCTTTAAGTGGTTTTGGAATTTCAATAATAGACACAAATAATAAACAAATTATATTAGATGAATTTAAAGCAGATAATCATCATAATTTTATATTAATGTGTTGGTCTATTTCGAATTTATATAATAATATATTTGAAAAATATAAAAATTATATTGATAAAGAAACAAATATAGCACAAGAATTACCTATTTCATCTGGAATTAATTCTGGCAAGTTAAATGCATTAGGCATGCATTTTTATAATGAATTAGGAAAATATAGTAAATATACAAATATATATTGTTATCATCCAATTAAGTTAAAAGTATTTCATCATAAAAGAAAATATGATAAGAAAGATACAATAAGAGTTATTGAAGATATATTAGAGATATTTAAGAAGAATAATTATAATATTGATATAAGATATTCAAGAACAAAAAAGAATTTAAATATTACTAATAATGAAGCAGATTCTTTTATGTATGCAATAAGATTATATATGAATAAGAATGATGACATAATAACTAAAGAGATATTAGATAAATACCCAAGATTTGAAAAGATAGTTTCTTTAAATGAGGAATTAGGAATGTAATATGCAAAATAATACTCGAAAAAGTAAAATGACTCAACATGTAATTAAAAGAACTAGAGAAAGAGCAGACTTAAATGGTAAGTCAGCAAATACTTTAGTTAAAGAAACAATGCAATACGGGTTATCTCCAGGAGATTTTGTAGGAGATTTCTATTCATATTTGCATTATATAAAAGGTAAAAAATATAAATCAATTGGGATTAGAGTATTTGATAATAATATATTAGTATATAATAAGAAAAGTAGAAAAGCAATAACACTTTATCAAGTTCCAGAAAAGTTCTTACCAATAGAGCAATATAGAATATCTAAAGCAAATGAAAAATTAAATGAATTGACAAAGACTATTAAAAAATTATTTAAAGATAAAGTAGATATAGAATTACAGATTTTAGTAGATAAACCAAAAGACTTTGTTGCTGGATTAGTTATTAATAATGTATTTCAATGTTTTGGTAAAGGAAAAACAAGATTTGAGGCTGAAGAGAATGCAGTTCAATTATATTTAGACAAATTATATAAGAAATAATGCATTCAGAGGCATTGAGATATAATAATATTAATAATTATATTATTTAATTTATATAAACTATAAGAAAAGATGTACATTTGTGGTATTTTATGGTATAATATAATTATATAAATTATATTAAAGGAGGAAATTATGGAATTTGGTGGACATAAAATAATAGGAAATGATTATTATTCTATAAGAGGAAATATTATTGAATTAAATAATATAGACACAATAATACCAGAATATCATAATAATCATAGAAGTATATATCTTAAAGTTATTAAAAAGAATAAAGGCAAGACTATAATTAAAATGCAAAATAAACAAGAATATAATTATACAATTAAAGCAATTAATATACTTACAGATTTAAAATTAGAAGAAATATAATTTTATTTAGTAGATTGGAGGCGACTTAAATGAAATTTGATGAAAGTAGAATTATAACAGATGAAACTGGTTATAATTATGTAAGAGTAACCCCACAAGAAATATTAAATTGGGGAGGTTATTGTATTTGCAATGGTTGCAATAAACAATTTTTAGATGAAGATATGAATCTCTTCTTTGGTTGCACAGATACTTATTGTGATACTTGTTTTGATAGAATGAAACAAAGATGGAAAACATATTCTAAAGAGGATATAGAATATGATATAGCTATTCAAAAAGAAGAATCACTAAATTGGTATAAATATCATTTAGATGATGAATATAGGGAAATGATAAATAATCAATTTAATAATGATTACTAAGAGGAGGTGAAATATATGGAACATGTAACTAGAAATAAAAATGATATGATGAAAGATGTTGTCATTAATTATAGAGGTTGTGGTCATCATGAATATTATGGAATGTTAGTTTGGAGAGATGGTTTACAATATTGTAGAAGATGCATTCATCAAATTTGGGTTAAAGAAAATCCAAATGGTTGGAAACCTGGTCCTGATGAAAAATATTTTCCATTATATGAAGATGGCATAAATTATTATGAACAAGATTTAAAGAAAGGAGAAGATAGCGTATATGAATAAACTAGAAAATCCACTATTAGCAGAAATTGATATTAGTGTAACTCATCAAGGTATTGGTGGTAAGACCATAGTAATAGAAAGAGAAGGTACTATTTCTTGGGTATTAGATGTACCATTTGATGAGATGACTATAGGATTATCAAACTTTATTAATAGATATAGTATAATGTCTATGCCAGAAGAAACTAAAGTATATTATGGTCATGTTGGAAATCTCGGATATTTTGTAGCTGAAAATGAATTACATAATTTAAGAGAATCTACATTGTCTGAAGCATATGAATATTTACAATAAGATTAATTACATAATATATAATAGATTGGAGGAATTAATATGTATAAAGAGATAAAATCTAATTTAAAAGAAACACTAAATTTAGATGAATGTGAAATACTTAATGAAATGGCAACCATTGGACAAGATAATAATGGTTATGTTTATATGATATATAAAAAAGAAGGAGTAATACCTCATTTTCATATATTAAAAGATAATAAAACAATTCAATGTATTAGAATAGATAAACCATATTACTTTAGTCATAATGGTAAATACAGTTATAAATTAAATAGTAAAGAAAGAAAAGAATTAGTATCATTTTTAAATAGATTACATTTCTCTAAGAGACCAAATAATACTATGACTAACTGGGAATTTTTATTAAGTCAGTGGAATATTGAAAATAATACAGATATAAATGAAGATTTAGTTATACCTGATTATACTAAATTAAAAATGGATAAATAGAAAGAAGGAAATAAAATGAGTAGAGAAATAAAAGATATATTTAAAGACCAAGAATTAATAGACTTATGTAATAATAATATTGAATTAACTTCTAAATTAAATGAGGTTAATTTAGAAATAGTAAATAAATTTAAAGAAGTTACTAAATCTGATGAAATTGATAATGAAGAAAAAATATTTTTAGCAGAAAGCTTTGTTAATAAAGGTGAGTATGAGGTTTTCTTAAATGATAGATTTGAAGATGAACTTTATAATGAAATAGTTCAATTTAATAAATTAAAAGAATCAATTGATGAAAAGAAAGCATTAATTAAGAATTTCTTAGAAGAAAACGGTATGGGAACTTTTGAAACAAGTACATTAAAAATTAAATATACATCAGCAACTACTGCTACAACAATAGACACAACAAGATTAAAGAAAGAACTTCCAGATATTGCTGCAAAATATTCTAAAGTATCAGCAAGGTCTTCTTCATTATCAATTGAACCAATAGAATAAAAGGGCGATAAATTATGAATTTATATAGTAATATTAAAAATAATATTAATAGTGCAGATTCTAAGTATATGAAAGAATGGACAGAAATATGTGAAGCATTTTGTAAGAAGATAAATGCTGAACTATTATTTGTTAATCTTGATAACTTTGGTTATATGACTAAAGATGGTCAAACTATTCATATGTATGCTGATGAGCTTGCAGAATATCTAAATAATAAAAATAAGAATAATCAGTAAACAATTTACTGATTATTTTCTTTATATAAGAGGAGATTATTTATGAACTTATATGAAAGTATTGAAAAAAATTTAAAAGAATCAGAAAAATCTTTGGAAGACAAATGTAAAGAAATATTTAATAAATATAGAGATGAATTTGATACTATAAATGATGTAAGAGATATTGCAGATTATTTAAATAAATTATATTCAGAAGAAGGAATACAAGCTGTAAATGATTGGTTCCTATCGAGTGCAACTGAAGAATACAAAAAAGATTTAAAATCTTTAATAAATAAAAAGTAGAAAGGAAAATAGATATGAACTTATATGAAAGTATTGAAAAAAATTTAAAAGAATCAGAACATTCTGATGATTATTGTACAATAGCTGCTACAGAATTTGTTGTTGATAGATTACCAAGTGATTGGAAAAATTTATCTAATGACGAATTAAAAGAATTAGTAAGAGAAGAAGTAAATAATTATAATAATGCTAATGTCGAACCTGAATATGAAAATGAAGATTTTTATGGTGATGAAGCAGATTATAATAAAGTATTTGATTATATAATATATAGTTATAAATAGAAAGGAAGATTAAAATGAATTTATATGAAAGTATTAAAAATAATTTAGATAAAGATTCAGATACAGAATTAGAAATTTTAGATACTCAAATAGATTTTCCTGCCGTGTTTGATTCATTTGATACAAGCGGCATTATTGATATAATAAAAGACACTGATTCAAAAGATTTAAGTGCGTGTATTGCAGGAGGAACAAGAAGTTCTCGCGAACAAAATGCATATAATTTATATATAGATAAATGCATTTTATGTGGCAAAGTAGGTTATAATAATTTTATCCCAGTGCATAAAAATAAATATAAAGATTATAGTTATTGGTCGTATGAAGACAATTATGGATGGCCTTTTTCTAATGTTCATTTTCCATCTGAAAAAGTAGCCAAAATAATAGTTAAAATACCTCATAAACAACGCAAAAAAATTTATATAAGAGCAAGAATATGTTTTTGCAAAGATTGTTATGAGAAAAATGTCGTACCATTTGTGCTTAAAAAAGCAGATGAAATTAAAAAAATTGTCGCTTATTATAGAGATAATAATAAATATCCAAGTAAAGGCGAGGTTATAATTTTTGGTAAGGATATATTAGATATAATTAATGACGGGATAATTAATGCTAGTCATTATAATAAACATGAAAAAAATAAAATAATCGATAGATTATATCAAATTGTTGATTTAGAAACACCTTATAATGATGTTGATAAGATTTATGAAAGATTTCTCAAATATTTTATTTCATCGGGTAACGCTGATGACTCAATTAAATTTAATCCAAAGAAATAGAAAGGAAGATTAAAATGAATTTATATAGTAATATTAAAAATAATTTAAATGAATCTGCAAAATTCTATTATAAAGAATTTAGTGGCGCTGGTGAAATTGATTATGTTGAATTTGAGACAGAACAAGAAGCAAATGATTATGCTAAAAAAGTTAATGAAGAATCTGGTAATGAAACAGCAGTATATAGAATAGATAATGATGAATGCATTGCTTTATATGACGCATTAAATGAATCTGAAAAGTTAAAAGAAGATGATAAGAGTTATTCCAAAGGAGTTAATGTATTAGATAAATTATATAGTAATCCTGAGTATGAAGCTTTATGGGATAAGAAATTTAATGAATTAGTCCCAAAATCAGGAAAAGCTAAGACAACTATTGGAGAGATTATGCGAGGATTTTCTTCATTAAGTCATGCATATTATCAAAATGGTGATACTGTTAATTCATTATATCGTCAACATTTTAATAGCGGTTATTTACAAGATGCACATGATTTATATAAAGCAGTAAAAGAACTTGGAGATAGAACTCTTATTGATTTAACAGATAAAATGTTTAATACAAGAAGAGAAAGCGCTTATTGTAAATATATGGCAGCTTTTTATGAGTATTTTATAAATAATTATCTTTCAAAAGAAAATATAAATGAATCTGAAGATAAAGTATTAGATTCTATTAATCAACTTTCTTATAATAAAAATAAGAAATTAGATAAATATATGGCTGAATGGGAATCTATTTGTCAAGCTTTTTGTAAAAAGATAGGAGCTAAATTATTATTTGTTAATATAAATAATTTTGGTTATGAAGATAAAGATGGAAATTTAGTTCATATGTATGCAGATGAATTAGAACAATATTTAAAAAATAATAAAATTTAAGAAAGGAGAAATAAAAATGAACTTATATGAAAATATTAAAAATAATTTAAATGAAGATGAGAATGTTCAATCAGGTATGACGTTATATGATTATATTAAAAATGTCTGTAATGGAGAAATAGACATGGACGTTTGTGATAATGATATAGATATGATGGTAGCATTTTGTCATAATATAAATGAACATAGTTCAGAATACCCACAAATGGAAAGATTTTTAAATTTATTAGCAAAAAGAACTAAAATTATTAAACAAAATAATGGAGGATATGCTCCAATATTAATTTGTGATTTTAGTTCAGCATTAAAACCATATAATGAAGAGTGGAAGAAATTCTTTGATATGGATTATTCAGACTTTGATGAAGATGAAGCATATTATGAAGCAGTAGTTAATCTTGAACCATTAATAAGCGGTAATGCAGGAGAAGATACTTATAAAGAATTTTGTGATATTATGGAAGGTAAAAAATTAGAAGAATCTGAAGAAGAAAATGAAGAACAAATTTGTGTTATATGTAATAAACCATTTACTGGTTGGGGTAATGACGCTTGGCCAGTAGCAGAAGGTTATTGTTGTGATGAATGCAATTTTTCTAAAGTAATTCCTGCAAGATTAGCTCAATTAAGAGAATATCGTAATGATACTAAAATAAAAGAATCTGAATCTTTTAAATTAAATAAAGATGCAGAAGATTTTGAAGATTTAGTAAAAAGAGATTTTCAAAATTATATAGAAGATACTTATAATATACAAAATGTTCAAGAATTAGCAGATAGATTAGAACACGTAACAGAAGAAGATATAAATGATTATTTTACAACTTTATTCTATGAAATATTTGACAATGAAGATATGGAAACAGCTAATTTAGCAGAAGAAATTATAAGAAAAGAATATGGACTTCAAGATAATATAGATGAATCTGAAAAACAAGAAAAATTAAATGAGGCAAAAAATTATGATGATTATTGGAATTTATCGGAAGATATTCCGATTATTCCTAATTTTGACCTTGATAATTTTCCAAAAGATAAATTGTGGCAATTAAGAAAAGAAATAACTTTAGGAAGCCCATATTTATCTAAATATGATAATTCATTAGGTCTAAATCCAGCTGCTTTAAGAAATTTCTTTAATTCATTTGTTGAAAATGGAAAGAATAATAATAAAACATTAAAAGATATAGATAATCAAGATGATTTATATAATTTTTATATAAATTGTGAAGACCCTTTTAATTTAAAAGACGAATTAGATGAATCTGAAGAAGCAAATTTAACATTATCACAGATTAAAGATAATTTAGAAGCAATTAAAAATAATGAAGAAAGAAATTATGAAATATATGGAAGTGCATTAGAATTTCCAAGTATATTAGAAAAAATTGATAATGTAGATGACAGAAGAAAAGCATTAATGATGTTATATATGAATAATCCAAAGTTAGAAGAATTAAAAACTTGGACTGCAAAACAAATTAAAGATTATATATTAGATACTGAGGAAGTATTTAATATAAATATTGATAGTAATTTTGATGAAGAACCAACTAATTATAGAAAAGCATACGCAAAATGTTTTGAATTAATTGGAACAAATTTAAATGAATCTGCTAAAGGACAATGGACAAGTGGTTTTAAAAAATTAGATGGTTATACTGAAGAAGAAGCTTATAAATTATTAGTTAAAGCGGCTAATATAAAGCTTAATACTTTTGCAAAGAATAATCATGATAATGAAGAACTTCAAAGAGAATTTGAAGAGAAATATAATGAACCATTTGGAATACAAATTGGTGGAGATACCGTAGGTAATTATGGTTATAATCCAAAATATTTAGAATTTTTAAATTCTAAAGGAAATTTAGATGAAGCAGAAGATAATCAATTATATGTATTTTCAAATGCAGAATCTGAAGATATGACAGATGCTATTAGTATGATTAATTCTATATATAAAAATGAAGCTCCTAAATTACAATTTAAAATGCATTCAGAAGGACCTATGTGGTTTGTTGATTTTATAGGTAGTTATCAAGACATTTGTGATTATTTAATTAAGTTAGGTTGGTATAATGAAAAAGAAATAAATGATTTAACTAATAATAAATTAATTAGACCGTTACCTATAAAAGAATCAGAAGAAAAAGTAAATCCTAATAATTTAACTAAAGAACAATTATGGAAATTAAGACAAGAAATAAGATTAAATAGTATATATACAAATGATTATGAAAATTCATTTGATTTAGACCCTGTAGCAGTTCAAGATTTCTTTGATACATTTATTGAAGATATGGAACAAGATGATGATGGAAATCCTAATAATAGAAAAATAGAAGATTATGATAATGCTGATGATTTATATAATTTCTATACAGGTTGTGAAAATCCTTTTGGTGAAATAGAAGAAATTAAAGAATCAGAAGATTATTATGATGACGATGATGATTATTGGGAAGACCATAATGATGACCCAATAGAATGCACTATTGAATATGATGAAGATGGAAAACCATATTTTATGTATAATAATGAGAAAGAATATATAGATGAATATATGAAAGATGGAGCAGGTGGAGCTACTAAACCATTAACAGCATTTTCAGCTATTAGAATAGTTCATTCAGATAATGGAGAAACTGTTAGTGTTCAATATCTTCATGATTCAGAAAAGATTAAAGAAGCAGAAGAATCAGATGAAGATAAAAAGTTATCTTTTAAAGAAAGAGTTCTTAAAGCATATGATAATTGTAATTATTCAGTAAGGTCAGATATGCCAACAATTAAAGATATAATAGATTATTTAGACCTAAGTAATGATTCAGAAACAAGAGATAAAGTATCTCAAATTATTTATAAAGCAGGAAAAGATTGGCAAGTAGAAAGCTGTAATGAAGCAGAAGACAAAGAAGAATCTAAAGAAGAAGTAAAACATAAAGATGATATTAAAGTATATATGAATACATGGAAAAATTATAATGAATATGGTGCAGATTTAGATGCTTATGGAATTAAAGATGGTTGGATGAATCCTGATGATGCATTAGAATTTTGTAAAAAATATGCAGAAGATGAACCGTTTATAAATGATATAGATAATAATAGCGGAATTGATATTGAAGTATCTGAATATGATAATGCTCCTTCAGTATTAGAAGGTTTAGCAAAATTAAATGATGTATTATATTTTGGAGCAGGAAATGCTGAAAAAGGAGATATTCCATTAGTATATGAAGCTTGGGCTGATAAAGAGTCAGCAACTACTCCATCATTAGAAAATATAGAAAATTTTATAGATTTCTTAGAAAATGGAGAATATTATGTTCATAATGATGTTACATCAACAGAAGATATTGGAAAATGGTATGTTGAAAATGTAGGTTATGAAGGAGTATCAAATATAGAAAATTATATTGACTCAGACCAAGTTAAAGAAGATTGGCAAGAAGATATAGACCAAAATTATTTAGATGATGATGGAAATCCAACAGAAGACTGGTACGAAGTTGATGATTCACTTGTTGACGAAGATATAGAATCAGCAAAACAAAGTAATGATACTAATTTCTTTGATAAATATTTTGATTATGCATCTCTTGGAGACGATATTTATGGAGATGGAAATTGGTACGTAACAGATAATGGTTCAGTTGAAATATATTAATAAATACACAAATAAAATTAATATTAATAATAAATAAAGAAGGTTATTTAAACCTTCTTTTTTCATAATATATAATAGAAAGGGTAGATTATTATGGATAAGAAATTAATGTATTATATTATTATTCATTATATTGATATGAGAAAACTTTTAAGAAGTCTTAATATTGATATTAGACCTAATAAAAGTATGCTATGCCCGTTCCACCAAAATACTCGTACGCCCGCTGCTCATTTCTATGAGGAAGAAGATGGTAGTTGTAGAATATGGTGTTATTATGAGAATAGAATGTTTAGTAATATAGATATTTATAGAACATATAAACCGGACATTAATTTAGAAGAATTAGCTCAGAAGATATATGATAATTTACCTGATGAAGAAAAGAAAAAGGTATTTAATAATGTTAATGTAACTTATGAATTACCAGAATTACCGTATAATAAAGCATTAAATGATTTTAAAAATAATAAGATTTCTTTTGATATTTTATTAAATACAATTAATTATTTAACACCTAGAGATGATAATTCTAATTTATTAGATATAATATATTCTCAGGGCTTATCTGGTATATCAGATTTAAATAAAAATAATAAATATGTATATTATATGAAGAATTATAAATCTAATTACAGATATATATTAGCTAATAAAATATTAATGACTATGCAAAATAAATTACCTAATTATATAATAGAGTATTTTCAATATTCAGGAGATTCTATAATGTTACCTAATATAATAAATGATAGATTATATGCAATAACATTTAGAAATTTAAATGGAAATAAGCAATTTATAAAATTAGGAGTTGCATATTTATTTTATAATTTAGGTAATTTACCAAAAGATTTTAAATATGGCATGCCATTATTAATAACTGAAGGAAATATAGACTCTGATGTTGGTAAATTAATCTATCCATATTGTATTGCAACAATGACAAATTCATTATCAACAAATCAAATTCAATTATTATTAGGATTAACTAATAAAGTAATAATAGCTTTTGATAATGATGAAGCCGGAGAAAAGGGATTTAAAAATGTTTATCATAAATTAAAATCATTTCAATTTGATGTTAAAAAATTTAAGCATAATTCTAATTTAAAAGATTTTGGTGATTTATTAGAATTAAAAATGAAAGATGAAGATGAATATAATTATATTTATCAAACATATAAGATACAAATAGAGAATTTGGTTGGTGACGTGAGATGAAATATTTTGTAGATATTAATGAAGGAGATATACGATTAGTAATTAGAGCTTTAAGAAGATATAATACTAAAGGAGTAAAATATTTATTTTTTACAATATTCCCGTTATTAAGAGACGGTAATTTTGAAAATGAAGAAATAAGTAATAATAGATTTTATATTCCTTGGGACAAATCATTCGAATTTGTTTATGGTAAAATATATGTAGAATTTTCAGTATTAGAAAATAATAAGATATATTTTATATTAAGTGATAAGATAAAATATATTTTATATTCTTTATATCATACAGCTGTTCAGATTGTTGATGGTATTCCAATTATAGATGAAAATGCATTATTTAAATATAATGTTTATAAAAATATTAAAAATAGATAGGGTGATAATATGAAAAGAATTTTTCCAAGATTACAAGGACTGGAATGGCATAATATGAAAGAGTCATTGATACTTATTAGATATAGAAAAAGTATTAATGGACATATTAAAGGAATTTATAAAGATAAATTTGATAATAAGTATACTCATTGGTTAAATGATGAAGAAATAGAAGAATTATCAAATAATATTAAAATTATGAAAGAGGGTATTAGAAATGTTTAAGAGAAAAAAAGAAAAAAGTATGCATGAAGAATTATTAATTCAATTAAAAGGATTAATAGAAATAGAATTAGGAGAGTATATTAATAATGATATTAAAGAATCAAAATTAAAATTACATATTGAAACTTATAATGGTTTAGATATTTATGTATTAGATGACGATTTTGGTTTTATAGATAATTATAATAGCATACATTTTTATGCAGAAAATTTTATGTTTAAAGGATTATATATAGATGATATATCTTTAGTAGGACATTATCATTATGAAGATTTATTATATTTAATATTAAATTTTAAAGAAGAAAAGAAACAGATAATTAAGAATATAGAAAAATATATAGAATGGAAGAATAATTATTTAGAAGTATTACAAAGAATTAAGAATAAGTAGGAGTAGAAGTGATTTGCATGATTAAACAATATTCTTTATATCTATTAAGATGGCAATTATCAACTCCTATTTTAGCTTTAGTATTGTATTTATTTAATTATAATGAATTAGTTGAGACAATATTAGCAAATTTAATAGGAGGTCTTATATTCTTTTGGGTAGATAAAAAGATATTTCAACAAAAGACAAAATAGATTTCATAATATATAATAGAAAATAAGGAGAAATAATATGGTAAATAATACTAATACTCAAAAATTTAATTTAAATACAGAACCTAGATTAGAACAGATATTAATATCATTGACAAGAGAAACATATTTACCTGTTATTAATATGTTAAAACAAGGTTTATCAGAAATAGATAGACCTTCAGTAGAATTATTAGATAAATATTTATGGTTAGTTGAAGGAAATCTTAATGGAAAACCGCCTTCAATAGAATTATTAAGAAGAGAATTTCCAACTTTAAATTTTGATAATATTCAAATGATTAATAATATAGATGAACTAACCGATATGGTTTATGCTTTTATTAATATGAAGAATTGGAGATATGGTTCAAATTTATTAGTAAGTTTAGCTGATAAGAATAGAACTCAAGGTTTAACAGATGAAGATACAGATTCTATTTATAAATATTTAGCTAAAACAACTGCAACAGATAATTATAAATCAATAGCAGATAAAGATACTTTTTTAGATTTATATGATAAGCAAGCAAAATTAAAAGGTATTTCATTTTTAAGTCCTGAATTAGACCAATTAACTGGTGGAATTATGCCTGGACAAATATGTACAATATTAGGAGCTCCAGGTAGTATGAAAACAACTTATTCAAGTAATATAGCTTATAATGCAATGAGAGATGGTAAAAATATATTATATTTATCATTAGAAGAGCAGCCATTACAATTATTATCTAAATGGCTATCTAGATGCTCATTAGATATTAATAAACCATTACCTCAAAAAGATATAGTTCAAAGAACATTAGATGATAAGCAAAAGAAAATTTTATTTGATGAGGTATTTGAAAAATTTAAATCTTATCCAGGAAAGTTATATATAGTTGGAGAACAAGATTTACCTAATTATTCTTTATCTACATTAGAAGCTAAATTTAAAGAAATAGATAAATTAGCAAGAAAAGAAACAGAGCATGGAATAGATTTAGTTGTCGTAGACCATATTCAATTATTAAAATTTGCTATTTCAGGTTTAGATACTATTTCAACAATTAATATGTATGTATCATTTTTTAGGCAACAATCATTATCTTGGTTACATGAAAAAAGAAATGTATCTATAATATTATTATCACAAGCAAATAGAGAAGGTTATTCGTATGCTCAAAAGAATAATGGAGCATATTTATCACAACACGTGGCAGAAGCTAGTGAAGTAGAAAGAGCTTCCGCTTATATAATATCTGTATATACAGATGCAATGTCTCAAATAACAAATCAATTAACATTATGCGCTGTTAAATTAAGAGGTTCTGCTTTACCTCCAAGTGTAATACCTATTTACGAAGATGGTTCAGTTTACCAGGTAGGTGAAATAAATAAGACAATTGTTGATTTAGATGATAATATAGTTACAAATGATAATTCTAAAATAACTATGGATGCTTTAGATAGTATGTTAGGAGACTTATAATATGACAGAACAAGAATTAGAAAATGCAAAAAGAAATATTAATAGAGTCAATTTAAGATTATCTAATTTAACTCAAAATATTAATGAGATTAAAGAGAAGTTTAAGCATTGTAAAGTATTTAAATTAGATAGATTAAATAATAATATAAAGTTAAAGCAAGTTAAATTAGAAGATATAGACTTTAAAAAATCAAATGTATTTATTTCAGATTCATTAGATATATTACCATTATTTACATATATAGGTTTGATTCAATTAAATAATGTTATTTATCCAGATATTTCTTCTTCAGGAATAAATAGTATTATTAAAACAACATATATGATAGTTAACTCAAGAGATATTAGATATAGTAAAATTCCTCAAGATTCATTCTATAATGATAATAGAGATGGAGTATTACCAGATTCTTGGAATAGTATTAATTTCTTTAAGAAAGATATAATTGCTTGGAGATTATCTAATGATGTAGGAATTGGTGAAGATGAAAAGATGTTTAGTGGTTGCGCTTCATGGATTGAAGATAGATATAATGATAGAAAGATAGATTGGATTTTCTATAGAGGAAGTTATGATTTATTTAAAACAAATTATACAGCAATTTCTAATTTAGAATTACCTATCTATAAGATAGATTATGATAATTCTAAAGTAAAATTAAAAGAGTCAGAAGAAAAACATAATAATATATATAAAGGAAGTGTATTTTGATGATAAAGTTCTTTGTTAATAAAAATCAATTATATAATTTTTTAGAATTAAAGGAACCTGTTCAGTTAGTTAATTATATATTTAGTGAAGATTATTTTGAATTTAATTATGAATTAAAAGATGTTATTATAAATATTTATAATACAACAGCAACAATAGAATTATCTACATTTAGAAAGAGGGTAAAAAATAAATGGCAAAAGATGAGAACAAAAAGAAAATAGAATTAGATACTACAGATAAAATGCTTAATAATTTAGAAGATAGTTTTAATGATTTAAATTTATCAGATTTATCTTTAATAGATGATTCTGGTTTATCTAATACAATGCAACCAGTAACAACAGAATTATTAGAAGATATAAAAAGAATTGCTCCAACATTAACGACAGAACAAGTACAACAATTAGTTGATTATATTAAAGGTGGAGAAAGACCTGATTTTGTTGACTTAATGTTAACACAAACAAATGGCAAATTAACTGAATTATTAAAAGTAATGTCAATATTACAATTAGTACAATTACCAAAATTATATGATTATCAAAGAGCTATACAGGAAAATCTATTAAATCCAGAAATGTTAAAGAATATGACAGCAAATGACTTATCTACTGAGGCAGTTAATATTCAAAAACAAATTAGTGATATATTATCTACTTCATTAAAAATAAATACACAAACTAATCCAGATAATGCAATGCCAACTAAAGTAGAAAAGATTGCAAATCAATTAATGGGTTGCAGTGAAGCAACTCGTCAAAGAGTTATTGAAATATTAGAAGCAGACCAACAAGAATAATGGTGATATTATGAATCAAAAATTATTAGAAAAAATAGAAGAAAAATATAAAGAAGCAAAAGTGTTAGCAGAAAAATATTCATTTACAGAAGTTTGGTTAAATACAGGAGAAAAGTTAAAAGATATAAATGATGAGTACGCTAGACAAGTTAATTTTACAAGCTTATATAGACAAAAAGAAAAAGATTTATTATTTATATTATCTTTATTACAAGAAGCTTCTAGCAATATTCAAAACACTCCTAGAGGTCAATCTACAATTAAGTTAATAGATACTTATTCAAATAATATTAAATCATTATTAAAGGTATATCAAAAAATAGATGAAACGCAAACAACAATATTAAGGTATTATGAAAAAGGAGGAGCTACATTATAGCTCTTTTATTTTGTATTATTTTTCATTAAATATAGATAAAGATAATATACGCACATATTAATATAAATTAACAGAAAGGAAAGTTATTATGGTTACAGTAGGAAAAATAGAAAGAACTATTTTTGGTCAAGAAGGCGAAGAAAAAGTCTTAGTTGAATTAAGAGGTTTATCAACAGATACTCCTAAACCAACAGAACTAAATAGTCAAAAGATTGAAAATGGTTCTACATTTATAGAAATAGATACAGGAAAAATATATATGTATGATTATGAAAATGAAGAATGGAAGGAGATTTAGTTTATGGACATACCAAGTTATTTATTAGGTAAACAAAAAGGCGGAGGAGGAACTCCTTATATATTACCTCCAGCAACAACTAATTCATTAGGTGGAATTAAAGTTGGTAATAATTTAACAGTAGAGAATGATGGTACTTTATCACCAGAAATTCTTAATGTTACATTTGATTATAATTTTGTTAGCAGATATTTTACAAATTTAGGACAAAATATAAAAGTTACTAATGCAGATGATATTGCAATTTTTGAAGATATAGAAACTTATTTAACAGCTCATGAAGAAGCAGATATAAATGCTTTTGTTGAGTATGGACAAGGATATAATAAAATTCCAATAGAAACAGTTATCGATAATGGTTCTTTAAAAGAATTACATGGTAATATTACAATATCTACTGGAGATTGCTTCATTATGTCTGTTTATAAACAAGGTAATGATTTTTATATTAAACCAAATATATTTAATGTAAATTCTGGTGGAGGAAGTAGTATAACTCCAGTATTTGTACCAGTGGAAACTATTATGGAAGCATATATTAATGCAATTTATCCAGTATGTCAGGGAATAGATTTTCCACTTAATACAGGATTTCCTTGGGAAGAATATCCTCATTTAGAAATAGATTCAACAACATATCAAGATGAATATTCAGCAATAAAAGCAATTTTTGAAGACCCATATAATACAAAAAATATATTCTTTACATTAGATGGAATAGAATTACCTTGGTCATTTCAAAGAGACCCTCTTTCTAATTCTACACCATATACAGGAAATTTAACTATTAAAATACAAGATAATCTAGTTGTAATTGTTGCATCACCAGAAGATGAAGAATCTGAAGACGACCCTATAGTATTTACTCATCCATTTCAAATGTATGCTACACCAATAAAAGCAGACCATACATTATACCCATATTATTTGATTAATGTAGTAAATGAATCAGAGTTACAATCTTCTACTGGTGGACATAATCAATTTAGTACATATACTTATACAATAGATTTTGGTAATCCATTTCCAGAACCAGGAGACCCTATAACTCATAATGTTGTATTATATAATAATTTAATGCTATTATTAAATGCATGGCAATATGCTTATTATCCAAGTGGAGATTTCTATAGAGGTAGAGAATTAAAAGATTTCTTATTCTATTTAAGAACTCCTCATTTCAGTGATGGTATTCCAGTATATCAAATAAGATATGCTGACCTTGAAGGTAAAGATAGTAATACTATATATTTCTCTTCATCACCAATAAATGCATCTGATGCTAATATAAATATGATAACAGGAACTATTGATATATCTCAAGACCCACCTGTGATTGAGTATACAGAATATTTCTTTGATAATACTCAAGCATAGATAAAAGGAGTTTATTTTGGAATATTTTGTTTCGATATTAGCAATTATAGTTCCATCTTTAGTAACATTAATAACAAGTTCAAAACAACTTAAAATTTCTAAGATGCATGCTGCAAAACAAAGTATTTTACAAATGCAGATGGAAGACGTAATTGCTGTTGAAATATTACATAAAGTTCCAGTTAATCATACAAATATTCATTATGAATATGATGAATATAAAAAAGCAGGTGGAAATTCAGATATAGATTTAAAAATGGTAGAATATGAAGAGTGGTATGGAAAGATAAATAAAAAATAAATATAGTTAGTAGCTATATTTATTTTATTTTGAATTTAACTTTTTATTTATTATTTATTTTCATAAATAATAGAAAAGAGGAATATTATGCGTCTAAGATTAAAAAATTCAGAAGAATTGGTAGAATCTGATAATACAACGACAGCATTTATTGATATTGATGAAATATTATATTTTGCAGAGAAATATTTAAATGATGTTGTTGGAAAAGGATTTTCAATATATAAAAGACCAGATGGTCAATTTATGTTAACGATGTTACAAAGTGAAATAGACAATTGGTTGGAATTACATAATAAAGTAAATAATATAGGAAATACAAATGAATCTGAAGATTCTTCAGAAGCAACACAACCAAATGATATTGCTAAAAAAGAAGAATATAAAAATATGGTAACTCCTACATTTAAAGTAGGAAAAAAGATTAAGGAGGAAAAATAATATGAAAGCATTTTTTAAAGATAGTAATAAAATAATAATTAATTCAATGACTTATGATGAAGCATTGGTAGGAAAACAATTCTTAAAGGATTTAGAAGGTAAGCAATTAAAAGCAGAACAAAGAAATGATATTAATGATGATTTTGATGGTTTAGTTCTTACTATTGAAGAAATTCCTACATCTACAACACCTGAAGAACCAGAAGAACAAATAACTGAAGATACAGTTAATACAGTAATAGATAATGATAATGAAGGATAGTATATTTATTAGATAGAAAGAGAGATGTTATTTAATGAAAATTAGATTAAAAGAAGCTCCATTTGAAGAAGAAAATTATGTTGAAGATTTTACTAACAGTACTCCAGAAGTTCAAGCTCCATTAGATTTAGAAGTTGTAGAACCTGAAACAACCGATGAAGAATCTATTTTTATAGATGAAACAGACCCTAAGTTGACTGAGTTTATCTGTTCTGATGCATTAAATGAATTAAGAGATATATTAATAGAATTACCAGAAGATATTCATTTATTATTATTAGATAATAAAGTTATAGTAATAGCTAGAAATAGTAATGATGAGAAAAATGAAACATTCTTATATTGTTTAAGAGATGAAGATGATGAATTTACTTTAATTCAAATGCCTTTAAAATTAGATGAGATATTAGCAAATGATTCTATAATTCAATATACTCCAGCAAATATTTCTGATGTACATGATAAAGTAGTAGAATTATTTGCAAGAGAATTGGAACCAGAAGATGAAGAAACAGAAGAAGTAATTCCTGAAGAAAGTATAGAAGATAATATAGATAATGATATAGAAGAAGATATAAATATTGAGGAGGAAGACGAGGATGAAGAAGATAAAATTAGTTCTTAATGAATCTTTAGTTACTAATATAAATACTAATCAAGTAGACCTAATTGAAGATGTATCAGTACAACAAAAACCTGATTATCAAATTATTGATATTACAGTAATTCCTGATGAAGAATATAATCCTACAATTCAATCAATTTTAATTGACCTAGATGAAAGCAGTAGATTATGTGAATCTGTAGATGAATCTAAAAATTTATCTATTAATATATTATCTGAAACAGTTAACATAAAAACAGGTTATAGTAATTCATTATTTGAATTTGAAAATAAAAATCATACTATTACATTATCATTGGTTCTACAAGAGACTGAAAAAAGAGGAATTTATAAAGTTGAAGCATACACAACTAAAGGTGAAAAGGTATTTGAATCAAATACTTGCAAACCTAGAAAATTAATTGAATCATATTTAAATAGTTTAGCTGTTGAGTATTTAATTGATAGACCATTAAAAGAATCAGAACAAGATGATATGGAATGGTTAAAAGATACTGGATATGAAGATGAATTAGAAGAAATGATAAAGAATTTTAAACCAAGTGGAGATATAGAAAAAGATACACTTCGTTTAGTAAATCGCGCTAGTAATTATTTTTATGATATTGTTGGTATACATAATGACAATGTAGAAAGAGCATATTATACTTGGGCAGAAGAAAAAGCTAAACAATTAAATGAAACAGAAGATAAAAAATTACATAAATTAAATGAATCAAATTTAAAAGAAGATGCGATTGATAATGCGAGAGCTGATACTGCTATGGGTGGTGTAGCTTATGATGATTATATGACAAATTTTAGACAAGACAACTCAGATGAAAATGAAGACCCTATTAAAGATGATGTTAAAAGAGATTTAAATATAGAACCCGGTTCAGATGAAGAATCAATGTTGGACGACTTGTATTATGACGATGAAGAAATTGAAGAAGAAAAAGATTATTCAGTAGAAGAATTTATGCAAGCAAATAAATTAACTGATGAAGTTAAAAATTTAAATATAGATTATTCAGAATGGAATAACATGAATCAAGAAGAAAGAGATAAATTAGTTACTCCTGAATTAAATAGATTTTATAATAAATATAAAGTAGAATTTGATAAAAATCCTAAATTATTTGAATTATTACAATATAATTTAACTGATGATAACTTCCATACAGAAGCTAAAATATTAAGAGATTTAAGAGGAGGAGAATAATATATGAGAATACCAAAAGGATTTATTAAAGACTCAGAAGGAATTTATAGAAGAGGAAATTTTGTATTTAGAGATAACAAAATATTTAGAGAATCCGCTATTGTTCCTAAAGGTACTATTGAAGAAGTTGCTGATAATTATACTACTGTTTCAGAATGTATAAGAGCAATTTTAGCATTCCCTGCTTCTATTGGTGAAAAACCAAGAACAACAGATATATATGTTAATAAAGTAGGAAATAATTTTAAACAATCAGATAAATTTACAAAAGATACAGTTGCAATAGTTACATCAGATAGAAATGTAATAGATATTAAAGCAAAAGATATTAGTGATTCAACAGAATTTAAAGATTTAATTAGTAAAGATAAACCAGTTAAAGCAAAAGAAATTAAAAGTTTTAGTTCAGATAAACCAAAAGATTCTCAAGAAGTAATTAGAACAGGATTAAAGGAATCTGAAAGTTCTATAGTACGAGTTGACGTATATACAGATGCATCAGATGAAAATGGCATTATACAAGAATTAAGAACAAATTCAAATCCAATACCACAAGAAATAGGAATTAAAGTTCTTAATGAACATGGTCCAGCGGGTGGAAATCCAGAAATTCTTTTAATTGGCGATTTAAATGTAATTAAAAACTGGTTACATACTGAGTTATTTGATGATGATATGTATGTTGTAATAAAGGAATCTTATTCAGAAAAACTTGGAGGAGACCCAGAAGATTTTATCTCAGATGTAAATGATATATTAGCTCATGTTAAAACATTTGATACAAATAAACTTGCTACTAAATTAGCATATGAAATAATAGAAGATTTTGAGATGAAATGTGAAGATTTAATTAGTATGGCTAAAGGTAAATATTTAAATATTATATACAGGAATAAATCATTCAATGAATCTGCTGAGGGTGTTGATGAGTTCTGGGATAAATTTGATAAAGGTGAAGTTAAAATCGGTGACAAATTTGAAAATGGTCCAGAATTATTAAAAGCAAATAAAAAAGCAGATTATATCTTAGTATTTAAAAATGATGAATATGTTGCCGCTTGGGCTCCTGAATTAAGTGGTGGAGATTTAGTTTGGGGACAAGGACATTATTTTGATAATGAAAAAGATGCTAACGAATATTTTAGTTCTAAATTAAATGAGTCAGAAAAGTTAAATGAAGAATTTTATGATTGGAACTATAATAGTATATCAAAAGAACCTGACGAAGAAAAAGAATATCAAGAAGTTAAAAAAGAACTAGAAAAAAAGAGATATTATAATAAATCAATTAAAGATTTTAAAAAAGGGTATATTGATGCTGAAGGTTTAAAAGAAGATTTAATATATAAGTCTGAAGGATTTATTCATAATAATAGAAAATACATAAATAGATATGTTGATGAACTTACTGGTTCAGCAGAAAAATAAAATAAATAGAAAGGAAAAGCAAATATGAATTTATACGAGTCAATTAAAAAGAATTTAAAAACAAAAGAGAGAATATCTAAATTAAATGAATCTGAGAATAATTTAAAAGAGGTTATTCGTACAGGTTTAGAAATGAAAGATTATTTAAAGTTAAATGGTTTTGAATCTCTTGTTAATAAAATAGATGATGATAAAGCAACTTATAGATTATATTTAGACCCAGTAAAAGGAACATTTAGTGGTAATTATAAATTAGAAAAAATAAATGAATCTTGTGGAAGAAAGAAAAAAATTAAAATAAAAGAAAGTAATTTAGCAAAATATCTTGGAGTTGCTCAATCATTAACAGAAAAAGTAAATCATGCTAATGATGATATTAATGCTAAAATACTAGAAGCTTTAAGAAGTAAATATAAAGCAAAGAAATATGCAGATGATTTTAAAAAAGCAGGAATTACAGTAGATGATTCACCAAGAGAAGGTGTTACATTAATTGGACCTAATGGTAAAAGATTATCTGCTGACAGATTAGAAATACATGGACCAGCAAAACCAGGACATAATAATACTCATGGTGGTCGTTATGGTTCAAGAATTAAATCTAAAATAAAAGATTTAGATAATTATAATAAGAGAATAGCAGAACAAAAAGAAAATATTGAAAATCTTAAAAATGCTGAGCATGATGATATTATTAGAAAATATCCTAATAAAACTACTGAAGAAGCTTTAAAAGCACATGAAGATAATATTGCTAGTGAAGAAAGTAGTTTAAATTGGAATAAGAGATGGAGAAAAGATACTCAAAAAGATATTGCTCGTGAACATAGAAATCGTGCTGAGGGACATAATAGTGATTTAGGATATGGAAATAGAATTATTGATAGAAAATCATCTGCGATTGATAAAATAGACTATAAAGGTTATTTAGACTCTAAGGATAATGATATTAATAAAGACTTTACAGGTGGCGGTTATGTAAAACCTACTCCAGGACAACAAGTTAGACAAGACCTTAAAAATGCTAAAGATAAAGTAAATAATACTTATTATAGATGGGATGCTCAAGATGTTGCAAGAGATAGAAAAATTGATGCGAAAGCAATTGAAGCCCGTAAGAAAGAAATTGAAGAAGAATATAAAAAGAAAATGGACGATGAAGTAAATAGAATGTTAGAAAGAAAATCTAAAGCAGATTCTAGTTATAAAGACCATAAAGAATATTATAGAAAAAATGTTAATGATTTAAATGCTTTTAGAAAACAACATAATTTACCAACAAAAGATGAAGATTCATTCGATGATTATCTTGAAAAGAAAGCTAATTCAAATTGGTAATAAGGAGGACTTCTTATGAATTTATATGAAAGTATAAAGAATAATCAAAAATTTAATGAGGCAGAAGAAAAAACTTTAGTAACAATATATCAAGTTCCAACAGGAAAAGATTATGCTTTTATGGATTATGATTTTGCTAAAGAACATGGATTTAATTTTAATGACTATGAAAAAGTTGCTGATATTGAAGTGCCAATAAGTACTGACTTAGAAGAAATCTTTACATTAGGTAATATACATAAAGATATGTTCAATGCCTCTAGAGATAAATTTAGAAGTATTTCTGTTTCAGATATAATTGAAAAAGATGGTAAAAAATATTACGTAGATTCATTCGGATTTAAGGAGGTATAAATATGGCATTAGTTGAAATAGGAATTACTGGTAATGCAGGATATAGCACAAATCAAGTAAGAAAAATGTCTGTTAGCGAATTAATATCAGAATTAGAAAATTTTGATTCTGAAGATGAAGTATATTTAAAAGATGCTGGAAATAGATATGGCGCAGCTTATGGACAAATTAATTATATAGAACAAGGTTTATCAGAAGATTATGAAGATGATGACGAAGATGAATATTATGAATCAAATCTTTATTCAATGATTAAGAGCAATCAAAAATTAAATGAAAGTGTAGATGATACTAAAACAGATGAAATTTTTAATTTATTTGTTGAGTTAGCTAATGAAATAGAAAATAAATATAATGTTAGTGATATTACTTCTAAATTAAATAAATCTGATATGAAAGTAAGTGAAAAATGGGGTTCTTATAATTTGTATGTTAAGAATTATATGACAATACCATTTCTTAATTGTCCTTTAAATATAGATTTTGAATTTCATTCAGATGATAATAAATTTAAAGTTAGAGCATTATTATCAAATCCAGATTCAACAGGTTTTTGGTCAGATGTAATGAAGGGAAAAACTCTTGCATCTGGTAAATATGAAAATAATAATATTAGATTTTATAAAGATAAACAATAAGGAGGAATAAATATGGGAGTATTAAAAGTATTAAAAGGTACATTATCTACATTAGGTAAAAAGAATCGTAATGGTCGTATTTATTCTAAAGAGTTATGGGAAAATGTTCTTAATTCTGAATATTGGAATGATATGATGAGTAATAATTCATTATTTGGAGAATGTGTTCATCCTGCAGATAATAGAAGTACATCAGATTCATTTGAAATAGATGCTAATAATGTATCTCATAGAATTAAAGAAGCTCATATTGAAGGAGATAAATTAATAGGTACTGTTGAAATATTAGATACTCAAGCAGGAAAAAATATTGCAGCATTAATTGATAGTGGTTGTAATATAGGAATATCTGCAAGAGGTGCAGGAGACCTTAATGGTGATACTGTAGACCCAGATACTTATCAATTTAAAACTTTTGATTTAACATTTAGACCTTCTGATTATAATGCTAGACTAGTTCCTTTAACTGAATCAGAAAAGAAAAACTTTAAACCTATTAAAGAATCTGAAGAATCAGATACATTAATTAAAGGTGCAGAAGAAATAAATTCTACTAAAGTAGATAAAGATATTAAAAAAGGTTTAAAAGATAGAGTAGTTAAGAAATATATTGATGGTTATACAGATAAACCAATTCAATTTAGTAAATTTACAATAGAAATATTACCCACTACTTCTGATACTGATAAATTAAGAGTTGCTGTATATGATAAAGAGCATGACGCAAGAGAGATTGTTGGTTATTTTAATAAAGATGACATACATACAGATGATTCGTTAGTTGAAAAAATATTAGATATAATGAGTTATTCATACGAATATGATTTATAAAAGTAAACTTAGTGTTTACTTTTTATTTTGCATATTATATAATATAAAACATAAAATTTATTTTGGAGGAGACATATATGGAAAATATTCAGAAAACAAGAGAAAAGAAGTCATTTTGGGGTAAGCTAATGAAAAAGAATAAAGTAAATTCTTATGATATAGCAGAAAAAACAAATATACCTGAAGAAAAGGTAAAAGAAATAATTAATGGAGAAAGAACTTTACCTAAAAATAAAGTTAATGATTTTGTTAAAGCAATTCATGAAACTAAAAAAGAAAGTAAAAACGGATTAAGAAATGAAGCATTATTATTTTTTACAGGAAAAGATATTAGAACATTAAGATTAAAATTTAATTATGAAACACAAAGAGATTTAGCAGAAGTATTGAAAGTAAGTCAATATACTGTATCTAGAGCAGAAAGAAATGGAGCAAATTCATTAAATACAACAACATTATTAAAATTTTATAATTTCTTTAAAGATGAATTAAATATTAAAGTAAATAAAAAGAAAGAAAAAGTAATAAAAGAAAAAGATAGCAATGGAAATTATACTATTGAATATTATAGAAATTATTTTAAAGGTATAGATTTAAAACAAGAAATTGCAAATACAGGAAAAAGTATTCCACAATTTGCTAAATCTATTGGTCTTAATCCTTCTACTATTTATAAATATGCATTAGGAACTATTGAATGGTCAATTAATATTTATAGAAAAGTATTTAATGCACTTAATAATATTGAAGAAGATAATAAAACATTAATAGTAAAAATAGATAATGATAATAATTATAAAAGAGTAAGTGAAGAATTAGGAGTAATGAGCAGAGAAGTTAAAAATTCAGACTTATATAAATCAGAAATTCCTAATTATACTCAATTAGAAGAAAAAACAATGACTGTTATTCCAGATTTTGATGCAAATATCTTATTTGAATATTTAATTAATAATTGTATTACAAAAGATGTTGTAGAATTACATAAATTATTAAATGAATATTTTAAAAGTGAATAGCAATAATTTTGTTATATTCTAGATGAATTTTCTTATAAAAGTAATATAAATATATTAAAATATTAAAACATTCATCTGGGTGTCACTAAATAACTAATAAATTAATATTAGTTATTTTTATTTTGCATTAAATAATTATTTTCATAATATATAATAAGAGGTGATAAAATGATAAGCTTAGTTAAATATTTTAGTAATTTAAGACTAAAAAGATTTGAAAAGCGAATGAAAAAATTAAAACCTGATTTATTATTATCTTGGTATGATACACAAGAGGAAAGTATCAGAAAAGAATATGATGATGAGATGGAAAGATTACATGATGAGATACAAAATTTAAAGGAAGAATTAAAAGAAAGCAGAAAGAAATCAGATTTTTGGAAAGGTAAATATGAAGGAGTCTCCGAAACGCAAGATAAGATTAATGAACAATTAATAACAAAAATAGAAACAAGCTCGGTAGATAAAGGTAAATTAAAAGAGCAAGTAAAACAATTAAAAGATGAGATACAAGAATAGCTAATTAATATTAGCTATTTTTATTTTATTTATTAAAAATTTTCATTAATATAGAAAGGAGAATATCTTATGACTTTAGAAATTATTTTTGCTATTGTTCAAGTTGTAGTAACTGAGATAGTAGCAGTATTTTTTAAAGACAATATAATTCCTAAAAAAGCAATTCCATTAGTTAATTTAGGAATAGGTATTGTAGTTGCTATTTTTGCTATTTGTTTTGGACTATTTGACAATCCTTTAACTGCAATTCTTGCATCATTAGGATTAGCATTCGCTGTAGGTGGAATATATGATACAGCAAAATCAGTTAATAAAACATTTATAAGTAAAGAAGAAAAATAATTTAGAAGGAGAAATAATTATGGCACTATTAAAGAAGAAAAAGAAAAGTAAGGTTGCTGCTGAACCTATTGAAGAAGCAGTTGTTACAAATTTAAATGTAGAAGAAGTAGATGAAGAAATTCAAACTACATTTAATGAAGACCCAGAAGGTGTTTTTGAAGATGTAATATTTATTGACGAAGAAACTGCTTTAGAAGCAGAAGAAATAGAAAAGGAGGATAACTAATGCCTAACTTTACTAAAAGAACTAGTAAACCTGCTAATGATAATAAGAATTATATTTGTAAAAGCGATGGTGGTTGGAATACTTGTATACATGGAAATCCAATGGATAAATATTTAACTGCTTTGGCCAATTGCGTAGGTGGAGCTAGTGGTCGTCTTAATGAAATTGTAAATGAAATTAATGGAACTACTGGTTGTAAATATACAAGATTTAATTGTAATGCTGAAGGTTTCTTAAAGAGAGCACAAGAATATGGTTGGGAAGTTAGTATGACTCCTAGAGCAGGTTCTATTATGTGCTGGGAAGGTAAAGGTTCTCTTGCTGGACATGTAGCATCTTGTGAATCAGTATTAGATGCAACTAATAGAGTTTATACTTTTGAATCTCAATGGGGTGGAAAAGCATCTCTTAATACAGTTAGAACAAATGATAATGGTCGTTGGGGTATGAGTAGTAATTATAAATTCTCTGGTTTCTTATATATTCCAGAAGTAGTAGTTGAACAAATTACACCAACAGTAGAAAGAGATATTTATACAAATCAATTAAAATTAAATAAAGATATGAACGTAAGACTAGGAATTGAAACTACATCAGAATCAATTGGTTTAGCACATAGTGGAGACGTATTTAATTATTATGAAGAAAGACAAGGTAATTCATCTAAATGGTATGCAATTACTCCAGATAAATCTCAATGGGTTGCTGGTGTAAATAATGATGGTACTAAATATTGTGATATATATCCAGCACAACCAATACCACCAGAACCAACACCTACACCAACTCCAGAACCTCCTGAACCAGAAACATTTAAAGTAGGAGACATTGTAGTTCCAACTAGATTAGTTAATTATAGAGGAACTCCGGTTATTCAATATGACCCTTGGTATAAGATTACTGAATTACATGGTGATAGAGCAGTATTAAGTGCAAGAGGTCAAATATGGGCAGCAATGAATACTAAAGATATTACTCATTATAAAGGTTAATAAATTTCATAATGTACAAAAAGATTACTACTAAGTAGTCTTTTATTTTGCTTTAATTTTCATTAAATATAGATAAAGAATTTTCATTTTTTATTGTAATAAAAGGAGGAAATGAAATATGGCAACTCAAATTCCAGTATATGACTCACATTTTAATCAACCTGATGATGTATATTCAAGAGACTTTTATACTATAGATGTATCAAACACTATAGGTGATTGGGTTGATGCCTTTAATAAGAATGCTTTGGGTTCAACTGACCACAAATGGTATTTAAATGAGATGCTATTTAATGGTATATTATATACAGGACTTGAAACAATAGGAGGAGTAGCAATTCATTCATTAACTAATTTAAGTATTGCTTCATCTTCTATACAAAATTTAGAATTAGATAATTTTTATCTATATTTTAGGTCTTTAGGACAAATTAAATTATTAGACCAGGTTACTTTTGATTTAACAGATTATGATGATGGTGAACCTCATTTATTCTATATTAATTCAGAATTAGGTTATAGAGTATCACAACAATTAGACCAACAAGCAGATGAAATAATGTTATTTAGATTTATTATAAAAAATGGAATATTTACACAATGTTATGTTACAGCACAAAGATTTGGAAGTAATGTTTATGATTCTGGAGATGAATATTATTTAGTTCAAGGTTGCATGCCTTTAGCTAATTCAGCATTAACATTAAAATTAAGTGATGGAACAATTAAAAGGTCTGGTATTAAATTTGATTATCATCAATTACCAGATGTAGTTCATATAATTGATGAAAGTATTCCAGTACCATTAAGATATATTACAGTTTCTAATACTGTAGATTTTAGTGTATCAACAGTTAATAATATAGACCCAGACCATTATTTAAATTATTCATCTGAAACATTACAAAATGTTCCAGCTAATAAATTTACAGTTCAAAGAATATTATTTGATGTATATTCTAATTGCTTAATAATGCAATATGGTAATAATGTTTATGATACAATGCAAGATGCATTAACTTCATTAAATAATGTAAATTATCCATTCCCTTATGAATCATTAATGTTTATTCCATTAGGATTAATGTTTATTAAGCAAGGAGCAACAGATTTAACAGACCCTAATCAATGTATTTTAGTTCAACATTTAAATACTACAATTAATCCTGCAGACTCAGCTTTCTTTGCTGAAGATAGTTATGCTCGAGGACAATTAGATGCAATTAATAATGCTATTGATATATTACAACAAGCAGTTGCTCAATTACAATCAGATTTAAGTTCTCATACAACAAATTATAATAATCCTCATCAAGTTACTAAAGCACAAGTTGGTTTAGGTAATGTAGATAATTATAGTTATGATACAATTAAAACTAAAATATCAAATGACTTATCTAGTAAGTGGATTAGAAAAGATGCTGATGATGGAACTACTTATACATTAACAATGCAAGACGGTGTAGTTAATGCTCAATATATAACTATTAATGGACAAAGACTTTATATAGGAGTCTTACCAAATGATGCCCCTAATGGTAGCTGGGGAATTTATACAAGTTAAGGAGGAAGATATAAATGGCAGATATAGTATTTCAAAGAATTACATCTACTAGAACAGGACAAGGTGCTTCAACAGGTAAAGAAACAGAAACAGCATTTAACGATAACTTTGCTTTAGTTAAAACATGTTTAGACCAATTATTTAATATTGCTTCTAGTGTAATTCTTTCTGATAATATTACTCAAATAAAAGCAGATACTTCAACAAATCCATATACTTTATATTATACAATAGACCCTTTAGATACTGAACCAAGTCAAATAAATTGGGAATTAATAACTAATGTATCTTTTGCTGATATTCAAGGTTTACCTTCTGATAATATTGCATTAGGTACTGCATTAGATTCTAAAGGTTCTGCAACAGATGTTGCTACATTACAAAATCAAATGTCTGGTGCTTTAGATACAATAAGTACTCATACAAATCAAATAGCAACTAATACTCAAAATATAGGAACAAATACATCATCTATTACTTCAATAAGAACAGAATTAGAAAGTGTAGTTCATAATCCAGTAGGTACAACATTATTTTTAAGATATAATTCTGGTGCTATTGAATATTCAACAGATGGAACTACGTGGACTAGTATTTTAGCAAGTGGAGTTGCTTATTCTCAATTAACAGGAGATGCTTCAGATAGTTCTTCATTAGTTAATTATGTAGCAGGAGAAATTACAACTGCTACTAGTTCATTAGTAACTAATACAGCATTTCAGGCACATACGTCTAATAGAAATAATCCACATGATGTTACTAAAGACCAAATAGGTTTAGGAAATGTTGCTAATTTAGCTCCCGCTGATTTACCTATTTCAAATGCGGTTCAACAAGCATTAAATGAAATTACAGCAGGAACAGTTCCATTAGTAGCATTATCACCAACAGCATATAGAGCATTACCATCACCAAGTTCAGATTCATTATATTTAACAAGCACTATGTACTAATATTATAAGGAGGTATTTAAATGGCAAAAACATTTACTCAAACATTTAGAAATGTCTCTGCAGTTAATGTTGTATTACCAGCAAACTATGTAGAACTTGAATCTACAATAGATACTTCTGGTAATAATATGACAGGTTCTTATTGGTTTCATTGGCATGAACCAGAAGGATTTAACTGTTATGGTGTTTCTTATTTATGGTATATAAGACTTCTTGATGACCATGGTAATACTATAAAAGATATAAATGTTACTACAACTAATGTAAATAATAAAGGTGAGAGAGTATTTTATTATCCAGCAAGTACAAGTCAATCTTTCCCAGTTAATGCATCTAATATTAGAACAGAAGCTATTTTAGATAGATATGCAAATGATAATGGTATTCCAAGACATGATGTTGTAGGAACTCCTTATTGGAGTAAAGTACAAGCATGTAAAAGAGGAGAACAAGTAAGAGTTCCCGATAATACAAGAATGACTTTTTCTATTCCAATGTCTGAAATACCAAATAACGCCAAAGCTTATTGTAATCATGTTATATTTGCTCAATATACATGGAATGGTCATCAACAAGACCCTACAGACCCAGTAAATCAATTTGGAGTATATGATTTTCCAAGTGCAGGTCAAGCAATAAGTGATGATAGTACAATAATAGATTTTGCATCTAAGTTATATCTTAGAAATGGTAATTGGCAAGATACAGCAAGAATATGGCATAAAGAAAATGGAATATGGATTAAAAGATATTTATATAAAAAGATTAATGGTACTTGGACAAAGTTACCATAATATGAAAGGAATGATTTAAATGTCATTAATTAATTCAGGTGTAATAGCGTCACCTGCTATAGAATTTGGAGACCCTAATGACCCTAATTTTAGTGGTACTTTAACTTTAAGTACTATGGAATCAGTTACATTAGAACCTGGATTCTATATAATAAAAGATTCTAAAACTATAGATGGTCAGACAGCAGATATTTGGAACGTTACATGTTTAGGAAATAATGATGCAAGTAATCCAGTATGTTATATGCAAGTATGGATTCCAGCTTCAAGTACAGGTTTAACTGTAGCAAACCAAAATATTTATGTAAGAACAATAAATTCTGCAGGAACTGGTTATGGAAATTTTACTACATTTGTAAATAAAGATTTTTTAACTGATAATGCAGCAATGAATAAAACAGGAAATCCTTTAGAAATATATGCTCAAAATTCTTCTCCTACACCAGTAGTAGGAAAGAATATAATTTGGATAGATACATCAAGTTAGTTTATTAATGGAGGAATAATTTATGGGTTATATATTATTATTCTTTGGAGGTTGTTTACTGGGCATGACTATCATGACAGTGATTCTTTCAGCGAAATCAATATACTTACAAAGTAAAGTAGATAATCTAGAAAATAAACTAAGAAAAATACAAAAATTAAAAAGGAAGTGATTAGATGGCAGTAGTATCTGGTGAAGCTCCTTTAAAAAACTCCGGTGGTTATGTTTGGGGTGGAGCAATTATTGAAATTACCTATACTGCAGGTAATGGAGCAATAACAATTAATCAAATAAGAGGTAAAGCAGCAAATAGTCAAGGTGGTCCATACAACTACAATTCCATAACTCATACATTAACATATCCTGGTGGTACTGGCACAATAACAACAAGAAATGCAACATTTAATAGTACTTCTTGGCAAACATGGACATTAGATGGAACAACTACATTTTATGGTTCTGGTTCTGGTGCATTTAAATTTACTTTAAGTAGCAGTTTTCCAACTATTCCTGGTTATGTATATGATTTTGGAACAATAGATATTGGAACACCAACATATACACCATCAGTTACAGCGCCATCAGTATCAGCATCAAGAACATCTGTATCTTATTCATTTAGTGTCACTGATTCAGGTGGTGCAGCAATAACAAGTAGTGGTGTTGATTTAAGTTTAACTTCATTTGGTAATGTAGTTGCATCGGGTAGTGGAACTTCTAATACAATTAATGGATTAACACCAAATACAACTTATTATGCTCGTTCATTTGCATTTAATGGCAGTTATACAGGTTATAGTTCAACTTATCCATCATTTAGAACAACAGGAAATCCGCCAGTAATTACTAGTGTATCAGAGGCTCCAACATTAGATTCTTGTACATTAACAATTAATGTAACTTATGATACTAATGCTACTTGGGCGGCAGGTCTAGTAGAATATGGTACAACACAATCTTATGGAAGTTCAACACCAAGTAATATTATTCAAGGATTAAATTCTGGAACGACTTATTACTATAGAGTTACAATAACAGATACTGAAGGTAGGTCTGGAACATATACAAGTAGTTTTACAACATTATCAGATAGTAAAGTATTTTATTCATCTGCAGGAGGAAGTTTTGTAAAAAGAAAGCTATATATCTCTATTAATGGTGATGCATATAAATTAGTACAAGGAAATAAAATAAATATTATTTAATAAGAAAAATGAATATATTTAGATGACACCAGAGCATCGTAATTTTAAAAAATGATAAATTATATTAGACATAAAAATTATACCTTAGAGTGTCTCTATAGTGAAATTTCAAAAATTTAAAAGTTTCTATTTACTTTTAAATTTTTTTATTTTACAATGAATTAAAGTAATAAAAAGGTAGTATATAATATGCATGTCATAGTATGTATTAGCATTCATAGAAATGGAGGTAAATTATGAATCAAAATATTACTAAAACAGAGACAGAACAATTATTAAACAACATTGGTATGACAATGGAAGGTGTTTATGACATTGTTAAGAAAGGAGTAGCAAATCGATTTAGACAAGTTTCTCAATTATGGGGATATGACACAGTAGATGATTTAGTTCAAAGCTTAATGCTTTATTACTTATCACCTATGAAAAGTACAAAAGAAATAAGATTAAATTATTATATTAAAAAATATAATGATAAAAAACATTTAGAAAATCAGATTAGGTTAGTAGCATATCAATGGCCAATATGTCAAGCAAGAAGAAAAGAAATAAAAAATAAACCTATAAGTTTTGATAGAGATTTTAATGTAGATTCAGATGATAATTCTTTAGCAGTTATTGAAACGATTCCAGATGAAAGTTCAATAGCACAAGTAGAAGATAAACTTATGATTGAAGATTTAATAAATAGATTAACTGAATTATTAAATCAATTAAATTTAGAAGCATTAAGAGAAAAATCTAAAAAAGATTCATTATCATTTTTAATCGATATGGACAATTATATTATAGTTTATAATCAAACTAAAATACAATTAAGTTTATTTAAAGACTTATATTATGGTTATAAAAGATGTGAATTAAATAAAAAATATAATAATTATAGTAAACATTTAATGGTTTTAAAGAACGCTTTATCAAAAATCTATACTCAATATGATATGCAAAAAACTATTTAAACTTAAAGCATCTATAAAAAGATGCTTTTATTTTGTAATATTTTGTAATATTTTGATGCAATTTTATAATAAATTTATTTTTTCGATAATATTTCATAATATATAATAGGAAGGAGATTATTTATGAAATTAATGCATGATTTTTTATTAGTAAAAGAAATAGAAGAAAATAGTGTTATTGAAGGAACAAATTTAAAAAGAAAGTTTGATGATTCAGATACTTTTATGAATGTAGAAATTGTTGATATATCTAGTGAATTATCTATGGAATATGCTAAGTATTATAATTTAGATTTAGTTAATGCTCATAATGATATTAAAAGATTAGTTAATACTTTCTATAAGAAAGGAAATACAGCTATTATAAGAAGAATTAGCAAGGTTCCATATGAAAATGGTTTATATTTTTGTTCATTTAAAGATATAATTGCAATTACTTCAGATGTTGATTTAAAAGTAGAAGAAGATTTAAAATTTAAACAAATGAATCTTTTTGAATAAATTTCATAATATATAATAAGAAAGGAGAATAAATATGCCAGAAGATATTAAGGCAAATGAAGAATTAGTAGAATTAGAAAAGAAAATAATTAATGATGCTAAAGTATATGTTTACAATGTCATGAATTTTGAAGGCGAGTATAGCGAAGAAAAGTACAAAGACATGGTAGATAAATCAGTTGAAAAGATTAAAGCAAATGAAGAACCAGTATTTAGTGTATATGAACCATCTATGATGCAAGCTAATTTAACTACTTTGATGCAAGGTTATCAATTCTTTGGAACAGCATTTATTAACAATTTAGTTAATAATGACCCTGAATCAGCAAAAGTTATTTTAGAATCAGTTACTCAAGATTGGTTTGATTTACAAGATTTCATTAAAAGTGTATCAAGTAAAATGGAAGAAGCAATTAAGCAAAATCAAGAAAAGTTAAAAGAAGAAACTAAAGAAAATTAAGAGAGGAAATTTAGATATGAATTTAGAAGAAGAATTAAAAATGGTTACTAGTTCAGTACCAGTTCAACAAGAATCTACACCAGTAGTAAATACGGTTGCTACACCAATACAAGTTGCAGAAGAAGTTAAACAAGAACAACTTCAATCTCAAGCTCAAGTAGTACAACCTACACAAACTATGATGTTTGGAGGAACTGCAATGCAACCAATGACTGCTATGCCAAATACTGCTCCAATTAATACAGCAGGATATATGCAAGTACAACATACTGCAGCTGATGAAGCAGGAGTTAGACAAATTCAATTTGGACAAACTATTAATACAAATCCTATTCAAATTATTAAATTAAATGTAGGAGAAAAAATTAGATTTACATTATTAGAGCAAGATGTTAAACCATTAGTATTTCATTATTCAGAAGCACTAGGAGCAGGAACCACTAGAGGAAAAAGAATACCTTGTTGGTCTACGGGTACTTATACAGCAAGATGTTGTATTGACTTAGGAAAACCTAAATCAAGATATTATTTACCTGTATTAGTATATCCTACAATGCCAAATGACCCTAATACAATTATTCCTAATGCTAAAGGACAATTTAAAGTATTAATGACTTGGGATGATATTATTTATAATGCAATCGCAGATTATGCTATTAATACTAATTGCAATGTAGATTTTATTGCAACAGGTAAAGATACTTATGGTGGATTAGATGTAAGAAATCAAGTTAATACATATAGAAGTCAATTTACAAATGATATTAATGAAGGTATTCAAAATTGGAGAAGATGTAAAGATATGATTCCATCAATGGTTAGAGAAAGTATGACTGAAGAAGAATATGTAAGAAGACTTTCTGAAGTTCAAAATGTAATTAGTGCAGCTCCACAAAATAATTATTCAAATTATAATAATTATAATAATATAATGTAATTAGATTATATTAAAGCATCTTTTATAGATGCTTTTATTTTGCGATATTTCATAATATATAATATAAGGAGGAATATTATGGCAGGAATAATTGAACAAGATTTTACTCATTGGTGTAAACCAGTTCCCTTAAATGATGATTATCCTGATAAATTTGATTTAAAATGCATAACTTCAATAGAAGAATTAAATAATATTTTAAATAGTTATAAAAAAGAAGATGGAACTTATCCTATGATGGGATTTGATACAGAAACAACAGGTTTAAATCCAGAAGAATGTAATATTGTAGGTTACTCATTTTCATTTGACGAAATTCATGCTTATTATGTTCCAGTAAAACATACTAATATTGAAGAAGCTGAAAAAGATGAAAATGGAAATATAATTAAATACCCAAAAGTTTATATATCATTAGGTGACGAAACATTAGATATTATTTATAATGTAATGTTAAATTGTGAATTGGTATTAATGTATAATGCTAGATTTGATATAAGAATGGTGAAATGGTATAAGTTTAGCGAGTCAGATGATAATTATAAAAACGAATTTATAACTAATGCTAGAATGAATTTTAAATATAATATGTCTAAAGTAAATGTATATGATATTCAAGTTATGATTTGGGCAACAGATACAGCACATTATATGCCTAAATTAAAATGGGCAGAATTACAATTTTTAGGTTGGAGAAGTAATACATTTCAAGAAACAAGTGGAGATGCAGGAAATTTTGGTTTATTAGACCCAGAAGACCCAATAACTTATAAATATGCAGCCACAGACGCATTGGCATTAATAATGTTATATAATAAATTAAAATGGGTTAGAGATGAAGCAGGTTTATCTTTACAAATGCATGCTAATGGAAAAATAATGCCTTTAACTTATTTTGAAGAAACTCCTATTTTTGCAGATGTAGAGTTATTAAAAAAGCAATCAAATTTTTATCATACTAAAGTAGATGAAATAGAAAAAAGAATATATAATATTGTAGGTTATGAATTTAATATAGCATCAGGACCTTCTAGAGCAAAAGCATTTAAAGATAAAAATATAATTATAATGGAAAAAACAGATTCAGGAGCAATCGCTACTGGCGCAAGTGTATTAGAAAAAATACAAAAAGAATTAGACCCAGATTCAGAACAATATATTTTAATATCTTTATGTATTGAATATTTACATATTAAAAAGATGTTAAGTACATATATTGATAGTTTATTAGAACAAACAACTACAGATAGTCCAATATATAAAACAGGTTTATTTAGATATAGTTATAGAAATACTGCAACCGTTTCAGGTAGATATGCTGGAGGTAAATTTTAATTAAAAACATAATATATAAAAAGGAGAGTGATGCTCATGGCTACCAGTGATTTTTTAATCAATGGTAATCCGTAATTACCACAGAACGTCCCAAAATTAAAAGGAGGAGATGTAATGTTCTATGTTGCTACAAAAGAACAAATAGAATCATTGCATCCTGAACTAATAAATTATGAACCTAATAAAACAAGATGTTTTTATAAATATGATAATGGTGAAGTAAGATTTTTTGATAGAATCTTTAATTATTATTTTAGTGATAGACCATGGGGTTTAGAACAAGAATATTTAGCAGAAGGATTAGACCAACAATGGGTAGATAAAATAGATTATTTATCATTAAATATTAGAAATACTCATAAAGCTCCAGATGGTTGGACATTTGTATGTTTAGATTATAGTGCTGAAGAAATTAGATTAGGTGCAATTAATACCGGTTGTAAACTATATACAGAAGCATTTCAAGCAGGAAAAGATATTCATACATTAGTTGGAGAACAAACATGGGGTTACGATGTATATCATAGTAATAAAAAGAAATATCGTAAAATGGCTAAAATATTAAATTTTAATATGCAATATGGTGGAACAGCTTTTGGAGCAGCTAGATTATTAAATTGTTCTGTTGAAGAAGCTGAAGATACTCTTAATCGATTCAAAAGCGCATTACAAGACCATTTTACAGTTCAAGATTCTCAAGTAATAAAAACGCATCAAACATTATGCGAACATACATTTTTTGGTTTACCAATAAGATTACATAGACAATATAATAGTAAAACTTATAAAGAAGTTTCTCAAGGTGAAAGACTTGCAAAGAATTGTCGAATTCAAGGAACAGGAGCAGATATATTATCTATTGCATTTATGCGATTATGGAAAAAGATATGGAAAGAATTATCTCATCCAGAAGATTATATTAGATTTCAAATAACAGTTCATGATGAAATAGATTTTCTAATTAGAAATGATGTTTTACAAATATTAATTCCTAAAGTAATTGATTGCATGACAATACAAATGCCAGAATGGAAAATACCATTAGCGGTAGGTTTATCTTTAGGACCAACATTTGGACAGCAATACGAATGGGAATATTCATCTAAAGAAGAAGGTTATAAATTATTAGGACCTGCATTAGAAGAAGCAAAACCTCAAGTTAAAGAAGAAAAGAAAGAAGAAGAGGTTAAGGAAGAAATTAAAATAGAATTTTAGGTGATTATATGGAAAGACGAGATAAAATAAATTATTATTTAGATATTGCTGAGACTGTATCAGAACGTTCTACATGTCTTAGGAGACATTATGGGTCTGTTTTAGTTAAGAATGATATAATTATATCAACAGGCTATAATGGAAGCCCTAGAGGTATTCAGAATTGCTCAGAATGTGGTTTCTGTCGTAGAGAGAATTGTCAAAGAGGAACTAATTATAATTTATGTCCTGGAGTACATAGTGAGATGAACTCTATAATAAATTGCGATAGAAGTGAAATGATAGGAAGCATATTATATTTAGTAGGTAAAGAAATAGATAATAATTATGTTAATGATGCAAATCCTTGTGCTTTATGTAAGAGATTAATTATTAATTCTGGAATAGAAAAAGTAATTATAAGAAAAGATAAAAACAATTATTTAATAATAAATACTAATAATTGGACTTTAGAAGATATTACAGGAGCTTATTAATAGCTCTTTTTATTTACATTTTGGTAAAATATGGTATAATATAATAATATTAAAGGAGTTGAAAATGTGAAAGATTTAGGAATAACAGATTATACTTGTAATGGTAAATGTTCTAATTGTGGTCAATGCTGTGGTGATATATTACATTTATCTCATAAAGAAATAAAAAGAATAAAAGAATATGTTAAGAAAAATAAAATAGAAGCAACACCAAAAATAGTATTTGCTTCTATAGATAATACATGTCCATTTAGAGATAATAAAAATAAAAAATGTAAAATATATGAAGTAAGACCAGATATTTGCAGAAGTTTTATTTGTAATTTAAAAAATGAAGATATTTATAATAATAGAGAAAAGAATAATAATCTTAGACTTGCTAGAAGTATGAGACAATTATTTTATAATGATAAAGATAATGCTATTAAAATGATTAATTATTTAAATTATATTATTTATGATGAGAATGATAAAATAATTAAATAAAAACATAATATATAATATAGATAATATTTAGAAGGAGGCGATATTATGTATAATGAAGATGCTATAGAAAGGGATGCTTTAATTGCTGATATTATTGCATTAGGTAAAAATTATAAATTTTATAAATATACTAATGCTCAATTATGGAATATTAAAATGAAATTAATTGCTGCTCAAAAGAAAGAATTACAAGAAACTAGAGCAAGAATTGAAGAAATGAAGAAAAGAGAAGAAGAAAAGAAAAAAGAAATATTACAACCTAGATTTACAGAAATTATTAGTGGTGATGTTTCTTATTATCAAGATAATGAAACAGGACAAATGTTATTATTTAAACCAACTGAAGAAGAAATAATGAGGTTAACTAAGAAAAGAAAAAGAAAATAAAGGAGGTGATGCTAATGAAACAGTTTGACTATAGTATTAATAAAGATATACCTTTACATGATGACCAAAATGAAGTTGTAGATTACATGTTAAATCATCCATTCTGTATTAATGCGTCCCAAACTGGTCTTTGACTTGGGAAGACATATTTATCTTTAACAGCTTTAATGCATATTTTAGTAAAAGATAAATCATTAGTTGGAATTATTTGTGTTCCTCCTAAAGCATTAAAAATATTTAGAAAAGAATTAGAAACAAAATTAAAAGTTAAATATAGTGAAATAAGTACTCAAAATAATATAAGTAATAATTCAAGAGTTATATTAATATCTCATACTAAATTAGAAGAGTCAATTCCTTTATTAAATAAATTATTACAACAAGGAAGAAAGATAGCTTTTATATTAGATGAAGCTCATACTATTTGTGCTGAAGAAAATCAATTAACAAAAGTAGTAAAAGCAATTAGACCTGTATTAACATATTGTTGGTTTTTGACAGCTTCTCCTTGCGGTAATGATATATGGGGATTATATAATTTAGTATCAATAATAGATGAAAATATTTTAGTAGATAAAAATTGGTTTAAAGCAAATTATTTAATTACTGAATATCAAAGAGTTAAAAAATGGAATCCATTTACTAAAAGATATGAATATAAAATGGAAGAAATTATTATTGATTATAAAAATACTGAAGAATTATCTAAAAGATTAAAAGATGTAATTATTATAAGACAAAAAACTTATAATCTAGAATTTATACATTATAAAACGCAATTAAATGAAGAAGAATTAAAATCATATTTTAAAGCAAGTGGCGGTCTTGCAAGAGATACTGCTAAAAAGAATTTTGCTGTAAGATTAAATGATTTAACAAGAGTTGTTGATAATAGTAGTCCTAAATATTCAGATAAGACTTCATTAAGTAGTAAAGAAAAACTATTAATGACAACAGTAAATGATTTAATAAATGACCATATATTAATAATTTATACTGAATTAAATGACAATGTTGAAAGATTAAATTTATTATTACATAAATTAAAAGCATTAAAAAAGAATATTAATAATATTCATATAATAAATGGTGCTACATCATTTAAAGAAAGAGGATTAATAGAAGAAAAAATAACTAATCACGACGTTATAATTATAACTAGTGCAGGTTGTGAGTCAATTAATTTACAAAAAGCTGATACAATAATTTTATATGATATACCATTCAGTATTAGTAGAAGTCTTCAATTATTTGGAAGAATAACTAGAACAGATACTAAATTTAGCAAACAATATATTTATACAATAGAAGCAGAAGGAACTATTGATACATATAAAAGATTATGTTTAGATATGCATACTAGTTTAATAACTCAATTATTTGGACCAATGGCTACATTACCATATAGTTTAAATTTAATAGATAGTAATATTCAAAAGAAATTAAGAAATAAATTATTATGGAGTTTTAGAACTAAAAAATTACCCACAGAAGAAGAGATTAATAGAATATTAAATAGCAATAAGTAAGATTGCTATTTTATTTTATAATTATTTTCATTTAATATAGATATAGAAAATAAAGGAGAGTTATTATAATGGGAACTTATCAAGATATAAGAGAATATTATGAGAAATTATCTGATTTAGGAAGAAAGCATAATCTTAAAAGAGGTTTTCAATCTAATGTTAATTCTCAAATAGATGAGATAGTTGCATTATTAGATGAAATTAGTTCAAAAGGATTGGAATTAATTTTTGATAATACAGCAACAAATCATTATAAATTAATAGATAGTAATGGCAAAGAATATGAATTTTCTTTATATAAAGATGTTAAAAATTGTCTATTATTAATATTAAATAATTTATAAAGGAGGTAATTAAAATGAATTTATATAAAAATATTAAAACAAATTTAAAAGAGTTTCAGTCTTTAAAAGAATCTGATTCTTCAAAAATATTAGATGCTGCTTTTGAAGCTTCTGATTATTATGGCGAAGACCCAGATTGGTATGATGTTATAGATACAATTATTAATAAAATGCCAAAAAGCAAATTTAAAGAATATTTAAAAAATAATGATATGACAGAAGAAGAATTTTATGATGGATTAGAATTTGCTGATTATGATTCAGTTATTTCAGGTTTAGAAAATTATCTTTCAGAAAAAGCTATTAAAGATATAGTAGATAACTTTAAAATTGATGATGAAAATGAAGAAAATTGAAAGTGATTTTATAAAGGAGAAATTATTATGAATTTATATGAAAGTATTAGAAATAATTTAAATGAATCAGAAGATGATGAGAGATTTGTTGAAGTAGACCATAAATCAGTAACTGATTATGATGGATTTACTACTGAATATACTTGGTATAAAGATAAAGTTAATAATACTAATGTATTTGTGTTTGGAGATAGAGATGTTTATAAACCTACTGATGGAGATTATGATTGGCAAGAAGAGAATGATGAAGCTGCTAAAGAATGGTTTGATTCATATGAAGGATTTAATGAATCAGAAGAAAATAGATTTTATGCACAAAATAAATTAAATAAATTATTTAATAAATTAGAAGATATTGATTTTGCTTATATAGATAAAGGAAATGCCGAATTTGATGCGATTATGAAAGAAATAGAAGCGTTTGTTAAAGAAAATGATATAACAGAAAAAGAATTCAATGATGTTATTCAATATTATAAAAATGGTTTTGATTTTAGTGGTTATAATTTTAAAGATTGGTTTAAAAAAGAAGAAAAGGTTGAAGAACATAGAGAAATTAGAACTCCAAGAAGTACTCCATATGATAGAACTAGAGCTGCAGTTTATGCAACAGGTAATAAATGGGCAATAGAAAATTTTAATGCAACACATAATTAGAAAGGAAAATTAAAATGAATTTATATAGTAATATTAAAAATAATTTAAATGAATCTGTTAAAGTATTACCTATTTATAGAATAGGACAAGATGAGTATATTAAAAGTTTTAATCCTATTAGATTAGATGAAGTAGGAATTACTTTAGAAGATATTGAATTATATAAAAGAGTAGATACTTCAAAAGAAGCACCAGATAAAATAAATTATTTATTAACTGCTTATATGAGATGGGATGGCGACACCGGTACAGCAACACCTGTAACATATAATATTTCTGATAATGAATATGAAGATGAAATTACACCAGCTCTTAATGGTGTATTTGATGAAGATTTAGATTATGAAATATTTAATGCTGTAGATGAAACAATTAGAAATCTTGCACTTAATATATCTCAATCAGGAAAATTAAATGAAGCAGAAGAATCTAAAGAAGAAATATTTACTTCATTTAGACCAAGCAGACAAACCGAAGGTTTACTTGGAAGATTATGGTTTAATGTAAATGACAAAGTTGATACTATTGATTTATATTTACTAGATGGGGAATATAAATTAATATATGGGATGTATGTTCCTGATTATATAAACGAATTTGTTGATAGTATAGGTGGATATGATAAATTCTTACAAGAAGCATTAAATTATGTTGGCGAATATATGAAAGAAACAACACAAGTAAAACCTCATTCAGATAAATTAGAAGAAGCAGAAGATGAAGAAGATATTATATTAGATAAAGTTAGAAATATAGCAAATGAATTAATGCAATATTTTGAAAAAAATAGTATTTATGCTGAGTTATTAGACTATAGTTATAATAAACCATATGGACATATATTATATGAAATTGCATGGGGAGATTGGAAACATGACCATCTATATTCTAAAAAACTTGTTGAAGAATTTTTTGGAGGAAGTGGTAGTGTAGCAATTAATAGTGAAGTTACTGAAGAAGATGGTTCAGATACTTATTCAGCTAAATATGATATTATTTTCGATTTAGATAATTATTTAAAATTAAATGAAGCTGCTAATCCAGCAAATGAAGAAAAGAATAAGATAATTAGAGATGCATTAAAAGGACCTAAAAGTTATAATAAAAACTTAAAAGCATTACAAAAAATGGGAATTAATAAAAATTCTAAAGAAATGGCAGAAGATGACTATGGTCAAACAATATATTTGCATGGACCTAATGGTAAACATGTAAGTGTTGACCCAGATGGAACTAATGTATGGAGAACTTTTGGTACAAGAGATGAAGACCATTATAAAAAAGAATTAGATTTCAAAAATCGTAATAGTAGTAATTATAATAACCAAGAACATTTAGATTTTAATGGTAAAAGAGCAAAAGATTTTGATTATTATAATTATTTGAATAAACCTGAAAATAAATATCAAGAAGAAGTAGACAAAGCAAATAAAGTTAAAAGTTATAGAGATAATAAAGATAAAACTGGTTATAATCTTCCTGATGAAGCACTAACACCAGAAGAAAAATCATTAAATAAAAGACCTCGTAAGTATGTTCAATTATCTAAAGATAGAAAAGAATTAGAAGATGAATTAGCAGGTTATGATGAAACTAAAAAACAATTAGATAAAGTTAATAGAAAAATTAGAAACTTACATAAATAAAATAGAAAGGAAAAATAATTTATGAATAATGAAGAAAGATTAGATGTTCCATCAATTATAGAGATGGAAGATAGAGTTACAGTTCTTGAAGGTGGAACACCTGAAGAAAGACCTAGCACTATTTATAAAAAAGAGCTTGATGATTTAAATGATAGAATCAATGTTCTTGAAGGTAAAGAACCTGAAGGACCTAAGAATCCAATGAGATTAGCAGAATTAAAAGCATTTGATGAAAGAATAGATACTCTTGAAGAAGAGGAAAGTGATTCTGTTGTTGAATTTCCTAATGGTACTAAAATAGTATTTGAATTAGAAGATTTCTGTACAGCATTAAAAGAAAAATTATCTGCTGATGATTTAAATAAATTAATAGACCGTAGTGAAGAATCAATATTCTTAAAAATAAAAGGACCTTCTGAAAATGACACAGTAGAATTTGAATTTACAGATGTAATGCCTAGACAATTTAAAATATCTAATACAAATAATGGTACTACTGGATTTATAGCACATGGTACTTGCGATTGTGATAATGGAGCGCATTTATATGAGGTTTTATTTGATTTAGCAAAACCTGAATTTGATGAAAATTATTATATCTATAATGCGACAAAATTAACTTTATATGAAAAACCTCATGTAGAAATTATATTTGAAGATGGTACAACTAAAGAAGTAAAATTAGATTCAGCAGTATTACCATTAACAGTTCTTGATTTAGATAATCCTAAAGTATTTGAAAAAGAAAGAGATATAATTTATAATAGCTCGTTTGATGACTTGCTTAAAGCATATCAACCAGATTATGAAGACTTAGGAGTAACAGATGCATTACATAAAATATCATTTGATAAAAATACAGGTAGTCCATTCCTATTTATTCTTGGACCTGACTCTAATGTTACATTAAGTAATGGTGTTCCAGTAGTTACTGGAGATGCCTCTATATCTATTGGTGTAGGTGAGGATGATGCACAGGATAGTGGAGTATATCTTATTGAAGACTGGGATGGCACAGTAGCATCATATAGTGCTTATACTAAGCATTTATTAGGACACTATTCAAGCGGTGGAGATACAATTCCACATATATTAAGCTTTGGACTTATTCCTTCTGAAGAAGAAGTTATTCAACTAGTTAATGATGCTGTAATGTTTAATCCAGTAAAATTAGTATATGTATTAGAACAATGTGATGCATTACAATTAGCAGTAATTGATGTAAACTTTAGTGATGCTAATAAATTCCCTATTAAATATTATACTGAAGAATAATTAAATAGAAAGGAAAATAATTATGAAAGAAGAAACTAAAAGATTAGATGTAGCAGAGCTACAAGATTTAGAAAAAAGAATTGATGTACTAGAAGGACAACCAGAAACTCCATTAGTATGTCCTATATTTAAATCAGACTTAGACGATATGAACGATAGAATAACTGTATTAGAGGGCGGTACAGCTCCTGGACCACAAAATCCAATGAGATTATCTGAATTAAGTTCTTTTGAAGGTAGAGTAGAAGAACTTGAAGATAAACCTCAAAAACCTCTTATGGTATTTGACGATGCATTTAAAACAAAATTTGCATCTTATTATGATGAAGTAAAAGATGAAGGAAGCGACAAATATTTTAGATGGTTTGATGTTGCTACTAATACAGGTTGTCCAGCAATATTTGTTGTAGGACCGGATACAACAGTAACAATATCTAATAATAAACCTGTAGTTAGTGGAGATAATCAAATTTCAGTAGGTTTTCTTGGTGAAACTGCTTATCTTATTGAAGATTGGGATGGAACTAAATTACCTGACGCAACACTTTATCACGAACTTTGTACTTTATCAAGTGTTATAAGTCCAACATTTGAAAATATACTAAGTGCTACTTGGACAGCAAGTCAAGCATTTAAATTAGATACTGATATAACATTAACTGATTTATTTAATCCAGCTAAATTAATTGTTATTTGGGAAGATTGCGATGCACTATCAACATTTGAAATTGATTTTGACGATGAAGATGCAGATATATTCCCTATTAAAGAACAAACAGAATAGAGAATATAATGAATATACAATATTTCGTTAGAACTACAGAAGATAGAGAATTTGATTATGATTTGGACTATGAAATATTGGTAGATACAGAACATAAAGCAGTTGATTCATTTATAGAAGCATTGTATTATATATCAGATTTTGATGCAGTGCTTCTAGAAGATGATTTAGTTTTATGTAAAAATTTTAAAGAAGAAATAGAAAAAGTAATAATGCAATATCCAGATAAAATAATTAATTTCTTTTCAGGACCAAGAAAATATTATTCAACACATTTTTCAGATTTCTTTGATTATAATCAATGCACATATTATCCTAAAGCAATTACTAAGAAACTTGCTGATGAGATGACAATATTACATAGTAAATACCCTAAAGCAAGGTCTTATAATTTTCTTGAAACAAAAGCATTAGTTAACTTAGGAATAAGTCATTTAGTATATAGACCAACATTAGTTCAACATAAAGATGTAAAATCAATTCTTAATGATGGAGCAGAATTAAAAAGAATAACCCCATACTTTAAAGATTATATAGATGAATTAGGTATTGCCTATGAAGATGCATTTAAATTAGAAAATAAAAAGAGATTAGATGAAATGGTTGAAAAAGATACGATAAAGTTTGAAAAAGAAATGAGAGGAGATATTAAAGATGAGTTTATATAGTAATATTAAAAAGAACTTAAAAGAATCTGTAAAATATAAAGATTTAAATGATGATGCAAAAATTGAATTATCAGAACGAGGAAGATGGACATGTTACTATTGTGACGAATGTGGTTCTTGTTTTAATGAATTAGATTCTAAAAATGTTGATTTGGAATCTTATTATGGCGTAGGAAGTGATTTTCCGGATACTCATTATGGAACATTTTATTATTGCCCTAATTGTGGTGCAGAATCTCCTCAAGAAGTAACATTATATTTTGAAGATTTATTAGAAGAATATGTTAATGATAAAGCAAATGAAGAAAATATAATTAAAGAATTTAAAAAATACTATCCAGAAATAGATATAACTAATATGACCAATGAAGAAATTTTTGATAAATATATTGATGAGATATATGAAATGGTTAATGATTTAGGATTATATTAAAAACTACTAATATTATTTAGTAGTTTTTTTATTATATATATGAAAGTAAGATTAATTAATGAATTAATATACTAATTAATAATTCAGAGATTAATTATTAATTTACCTGCAAGGATTCAACAATTATGATTTATTTTCAAAATATTTAAGGAGGAAGAAATTATGAACGAAGCTAGTTTAACTAGAAAGTATCTTAAAGAAGGCGAAGCAATAGTTAAAAGAAATGATAAATTAGTTGCTTCTGTAGAAAAAGCACTTAAAGAATCTTCTAATAGAACTTTATCTGCTTTAGATAAAATTAAATTAGCAACAGTTATTGATAATACAAGTAATCTATTAATGATGAATGAGTCTGATGACCATACTGAAGTTAAAGATATTGCTAAAAAACAAGAGTTCTTAAACTTAGTTGTATGTACTTGGGCTAAATCAACATTACCTGTTTCTACAATGACTTTTGCAATGACTCAAGAAACTAGTGTTGTTTATTACCTTGCATATAAATATGCTAATAACAAAGGTGGTATTCAAGCTGGTGATACCCTAAATACTTATGACCAATATTGGGTAGACGATGCTAAAGTTGATGCAGCATCTAAATATGCATCAGAAGAAATCGAAGGAGAAACTGTTGGTGCTTTGGCTGCTACTGACACTTACAAAATGGAATTTGCTCCAGTAAATGCTGGTACAGTTAAGATTACTGATGGTACTAATGAATATACTGACGATGAAGCAGGAAATATCAAAAATGCTTCTGATGTTACTGTTGGTACTATTGATTATGTAACTGGTATTATTACATCTACTACATTGGCAACAACAGATGCTACAATTGATTATACTTATAATAATCAAGAATGTCCAGTTGAAGTTCCTCAATTAAAACTTGAAGTTACTAAATTACTATTAAATGCTAAAGCATATACTTTAGGATATACTTATAGTACATTCGCAGCATTTAATTTAGCTAGAACTCAAAATGTTGACCTTAAAGATTTACTTGGTGAAGGAGCTGCTAATGAATTAGTTGAAGAAATTGATGCATTAGTTTATAAAGATTTCGCTAATAGTGGAACTACTTTAGGTGTAACATTCAATATGAATGCTACTGGATTCTTCAGTGAACATGAATATTATCAAGGATTTGGTAATAGATTAATCCAAGCTCAACAATTAGTATGGCAAAAAACTAGAAAGATTCGTCCAAACATTGCTATTTTAGGTATGAATGGTGCTTATCTTGCTAGACAATTAGATGGCTTTACTTCTCAAGAACAAGCTAATCCAGTTGGAATCCATGTAATTGGTTCTTATAGAGGAATCACAATGATTGAAAACCCATTCCAAGATGAAGACTTAAATATCTTAACTTATAAAGCTAATGAATTTACAGGTTCTTACGCTGTAGGTGAATACATGCCTGTAATGCAAACTGCTCTATTAAGTTATGAAGATTTCAGAAATAGTTCTAGTTTAGCAACTATGGTAGCTAAGAAAATGTTAAATACTAAATTCTTTGCTGAAGTTACTATAACTCATAACTAATAGTTTTCTAAAGGTAGAGTTTAAAGACTAGTTTATACTAGTCTTTTTTATTTACTAGAAATTTTATTTAATAATAGAAGATAAAATATCTTCTTATATTATATTTTAAGTTGCAGGTATAAAATATAATAAATAAATAGAAGGAGAAATATTCAAATGTTAATAAGAAATGTTATTGATTTTAAAGCAAATCAAACAACAAATCCAAGTAAATTGGCATCCGCAATTGCCCATAATATTACAAATGCTGATATTAGAGTTAATTGTTTAGGACCTCAAGCTGTTTGCGGAGCAATTAAAGCTTTAATAATAGCTAAGAAATATACTCAAAATAATAATTTTAAATTAGCTTTTGATTTTTATTCTGTTGATGAAACAGATAAAGAAGGAGCTGTTTTAAATATTATTCAAGTATTAATATCAAAAGTAGATAATGAGGAGGAAGTAAAATAATGGAAAAGACTTATAGTATAAGAATATCTTTTAATCATGGTAATGATATTACTTTAGATTTAAAAGGTTGTGGTTTATTACATATTAAACCTTATAAAGACTATTATTTTATAAATGCTCCTATTGAATTTACTACTTATTTAGCTCAATTAAGAAGATTAGGAATTACATATAAAATAACTAATGATAGAAAAGGTTGTTTTCAAACAATAGATTTAACTTCATATTTTAAAAATGATGCTAGAGAAATTCTTAAGAATTTAAGAAAAGCAAATGTTATTAATGAAGATAATTATTTAAATGAAGACACTAAAAAAGCTAAACATATTAAACCTGAAAGAAAAGTTGTTCTTTCTTCAGACGATTTAATTGAAACTAAAGAAGTAGTAGTAGAAGCTCCTCAAGAGGTTAAACCAGAGGAAGCGAATAATAATGAGGTTAATAATATTATTACTGAAGTCACTGAAACAGAGGCATTAGATGTAATAAATGAATCAACTGATGAAAATGTTGAAACAGAAACACAAAATGAAACACAAAGTGAAACAGAAACTGGAACACAAGTTGATGAAGAACCTCCAAAAGTATATTCTGAAGAAGAAATACGAAAGATGAGTAAAAATGATTTACTTGAATTAGCTAATTCTTATAATATTAAAGAAGTATCTGAAATAAATACTAAAAAAGAAATAAGAGAAGCTATTTTAGAAAAGATAAAGAATTAAATTTAGAAGGGAGTTCTTAAGATGAATAATGATTATAAGGATTCAGAAGCAAAAAGATTTATAAAATCTATGCTAGGTAATTCCAACATGGAGATAGAACTCCAAGATGAAGATTATGAAGTTATAGAAAGACAGACTATGAATGTAATTGCTCCTTATTATGAAGGAACAAAATATATTTATGGTTCTGGCGATGTTATAGATTTAAGTAATTATCCAGAAGTTATCTCAGTACATCAAATATTTGATACAAATAAACAAGATGATGAGTTTATTCAAGCTCTATATTTTGGTCAACCTGGTGTATATATTTGGGATTCAACTACAATGAATAATTATTTACAATATGTATCATTACAATATTTATTTACTAACTTTAGAACAATGAAAAGTAAAAATTGGAAATATATAAAACCATTTGTTTATGTTCATGGTTATACTGGTAATGTTATAATGGAATGTTTTGTTAGACCTACAAAATTTTCTGATATAGACCCAGAATCAGATAAATATGCTTTGGCACAACAATATGCATTGGCATTGGCTAAAGAAATTGTTGGTAGAACTCGTAGTAGATTTACTATAGCAGGAAGTCCATATCAATTAGATGGACAAGCTCTTATTCAAGAAGCTCAACAAGAAAAAGCAGATGTTATTGCAAGAATTATTCCAGAGATAAGGATTTATTAATATGGCAGCAACTAAATTAGATTTTACAATAGAAGATTTACAATTAAGCAAAGATATGAAAGACCTCCCAGTTATCGCGAAGTATGATGAAGCTGTTAAGGAATTATTATCACAAGTATTTGCAGGTAATGTGATATTAGCTCCTTCTGATAGAGCTTTTGAATTATATGTAAATCAACAAAACGATAAACTACATTTTCCTTTTATTTCTATATTTCCATCTAGTAATGGTTATACAAGAGTAAATAAAAACTTTGCTCAATCTAATATTGGTAATCCTATTAATAGAGCAGCAATATTATTTAATAATGATACATTAAAGAAAACAGGTCAAACAAAATTAATGCAAAATTTCTATCAAGTTCAATACTATAATATCCCCTACATTATAGATTGTTGGAGTACAAATAGAATCCAAGCATTACAATTAGTACAAGAATTAATGTTCTGGTTGCAAAGCCAAGGACAAATATTAATAAATTATAAAGATAAGAAATATACAGCTAATCTTACAATAGATGATACAATAGCTGATAATACTTCTTATACAAGTTATTCTGATTTAGGTAACATCTATAGATTTACTATAGCAATTAATATTGAAGCTCCTGTATTTAGGACTCAAAATTATTTGAATATAACTAAGAGTGAATTAGAAGTTACTTTAAAAGATAACGATACAGAAAATAATATTGATACAAATATTATGAAAGGAGAAAATTAACATGAAAGAAAAAACTCTTTTTGGTATGTTAAATGATGATTATCGTGAATCAGTTCTAAAAGAAAATGAAATGAAAAAAGTTAGAGCTAATATTCGTGAAAAATCAAGATTAAAGAAATTAAATGAATCAAATAAGAAACATTTAAAAGAATCTGTTAATATTAATGTAAGCGCTGATGGAAATGTTAATGTCAATAACGATAAAGTTAATATTAATATAGAAGAACAATCAGCTCCTATAGTAACAGAACCAATTCCAGTTGAAGAACCAGAAGTAAGTGAAGTAGAAAATACTGAAATTATTGAAGAATCAGATGCTGATAATATTGAATCTTTAGCTAAAAGAATGGTTGCTTTAGATAAAAAGTATTCACCTTATGCAGGATATACTCCATCAGATGAAGAAATGTTAGATAATAATTTATGGTATCTAAATACTGGTGAAGATTTAGGTGAATTATCTTCTTGGTATATTAATGAAATTATTGCTAATGATGATGCCCCAGAAGAAGATAAAAAAGAAGCAAGTGAAATTCTTGATGCTTTTGATGATATAGCAAGAAAAAAAGGATTCACAGAATCAGAAGAAACTAAAACAGTAGAAGCTGAAGCAATTGCTAAGAATCCTAAAAATAGAGGAGATATTGAATTTCAAGCATATATTCCAATTCTTAAAGATGTTGCAAAAATGCTTGTTCAAAATGTAAATGAAGAAGGAGTCGGCGAAGATAGACCAAATGTTATATTTGGAATTGAAGATACACATGCATCAGACGAAGATGCTTATGTTTATGCATATATTAAACCGACTGAAAGTATTCCTGGAGAAAAAGAAGAAATTCCTTTTGGCTTAGGTGTTTCTGATAGTCAACAAGGAGCTCCATATCACGGTGAAAAAACAGAAAGATTCTTACAATTCTGGGTAGATGATGATTCAAACAAAGCTCGTGATGGCGAAGTAAATGAAGAGATTAAATTCTCAACTGATACACCTATTGCAAAACTTAAAGAAGATTTTTATAAATCACTTTGTAATTCTGAAGGAGCAAGATATTTAGAAAAGAAAATTGGAGACTATCAAGATTTAATTAAATATAGAAAAGATAATAATATTACTGATAGTGAAAAATTAAAAGAATCTGAAGCTGAAGAAATAGGAGAAGATGTTATTAACTCAGTAGTTTCAAAAATAGCAGCTGAAGATGCAGAATTAGCAGATAAGATTAAAGAAATATTATCTAAAGATTCTGAAGAACCTGAAACAGAAGAAGTTACAGAAGAACCTCTTGAAGAATGTGAAATATCTTCATATAAAGTTACAAGAATTGCTCCAAATTCAAATGCTTATATGTTAGAAGCTCAAACTAAAGACGGTTTAAAATATATTATTGGAAAGAATTTTAATGAAACTGAAAAAACATTAGATGAAGCTGAAATTTTAGATAATAAAAAAGATGCTTCAAATAAGTTTAGAAGTTTATTAAAATAGATTAATGAAAGGAGAATAATTTATGGCAGATTTATTACCAAACATAAGTGTTACTTTAAATCAAGTTAAAGCAACATCAGGAACTAGATTGGTACCTATTAATGCTACTGTAGTATTAAAAGCTAAATCAGGACCAATTGGTGAATTAACTAAAATAAGTTCATATTCAGAAATGGTAAAAACTTTCGGTTTAGGTGATTCAACTACTCCAGCATTATATGGTGTTGAACAATATCTAAAAACATATAATTATGTTAATATTATTCGTGTTGCTTCATCAAATGCAGCAAAAGCATCAGTTGCTTTAAAAGTTGAAGGAGAAGACCCTGAATCAGAAACAGCACTTGGAACTATTATTTCAGGTGAATCAGTATATAAAACTGATATTTATAATGGCGATATAGTTAAATTAGTTTATAATTCTGCAAGAACTAGATTATCTATTTCAGCTGAATTAGATGGTGTTACTTATACAACTCCATTAGAATTAATAGATTTATCTACTGCCAAAGCCGATGAATTAGAAGTTGTTTTAAATAAATTAGTTACTAATTGGAATGCTTTAAATACAGGTATTACATTAGAAAATAAATTTATTAACAAAACTGCTTCAGATGATACATTAGCTCCAACTGATAAAGTATCAGGAACTGTTGGTTTAGGAGATTGTGGTAATGATAATTCAATTTCTAATGATAGTATAGTTGAATTATTAAAATTAATTGAAGACCCTACAGTAGAAACTCAAGACGTAGTAATGGTTCCAGAATTTAGAAATTATGCGATAGTAAATGCAGGAACTGCATTAAAGAATGCTTATTTCTATATAGTATCTGCAGCAGGAACTACATTAGCAGAAAAACAAGATGCAACTTCTAATTATATTCCATCTGATAAAGGTGTTATGTA
>Ga0310690_10000307_pt1 | contig 112088 bp, 173 predicted proteins | sample AusTroGonzalo_MG_2_FD_207661 | JGI IMG/M metagenome (GOLD analysis project Ga0310690, IMG submission 207661) | Bovine rumen microbial communities from tropical cattle in Woodstock, Queensland, Australia - Gonzalo_04 (v2) (version 2) | ecosystem: Host-associated > Mammals > Digestive system >...
TCACCATCTGTCACATAGATAGTTTCATAATATTCACGATAATCATTACTTGAAGTTTCATACCACTCCATATTTGGAAGAATAAGATGATCAACTGTATAATATCCGTCAGAATCAACATGGAAAGTAACAGAGTCTAAATCTTCCGAATGATCATCAAGAAGTACATCTATTAACGTTATCTTTTTTGTTTCCACTTTTATAATAGCATTTAGAGAAGCTGTCTAACTATATTTAAATTCATCATATGAATATACTACAGAAGCATCTTCATCTAAATACTAATTATATTCTTTAGAGAAATCTTCGATAATAATTTCTCCATTCATGGAAGTGTGAATATCAATACTAAATTCCATAATTATGATGTCATTGGGTACATAGCAAATAATGATATATTCCATACAGGTTTATTTTCTTCTAATGGAAAGGCTTTACCTGCGTCTCTATGTCTTACAGCCATATAACCAAATGGTTGTTGAGGTCCTATACCTGGGAAATAATTATGCCATACTACATTATTAGCATTTTGATCGTTTACATTTGCTCCATAATCGCTAGGTCCCTTAACTGTATTCGGAATAACAGTAGCTAATGCTGTATACATAATTTGTGTTTCCGGATACAAAGCAGTAGCAACTATTGTATATACTGTTTTTACTAAGTCATTATCCCAATAATATTGAGTTCTCTGCCATGTATACGGAGCATTTTCACTAGGTAATACAAAGTCTTCCTGATATGTTAAAGTTTCTGCTTCAGATTTACTATTAGAAGCACTAATCGCAAATCCCACTCTAACACCAAGGCTATTAGCAAGTTGATATCCTCCAGTAATCATTGTACGTAGAGTTCTCAATTGGTCAAGCAAAGCCTTAAGGTCATCATAAACAGAATTACCACCTATTACTACTCCACTTTCTACATTTCTACCATAGGTAAAAGGATATATGGGTTGCGAATTGGCATCATATAATTGTGTTCCGTTTGCCATAATCAAATGTGTCTTACTTTGTCATTATATGGATTACCATCATGGATTTGAGCTTCTTCAATAGCAGTACGTCTATCCTCAATATCCATTTGTCTATCTTTATATGTTCTATCAGATTGAGCCTGGAACCATTTAACTTGATACTCTAATTGTATCTTGTTACCTTCAAGTTCAATCTTCTTTTCATTAAGTGTCTCAACCTTAGTTTGAGCCTTTTCTAACTCTTGTTGTAATTGCTGATTTTGCTTTTGAAGTTCTTCAACTTGTTGACTAAGTTGTTGAAGTTGATTATTTTCTTCCTTCTAAATCTTCAATGCTTTCTGAACTTTATATTTAAGATCAGTAAGAGATTTAGCAGTTAAAGCTTCAAATATAATATCAGCTGGGAGAAGTTGACTCTTAATAAGTTCTGGAATAACTGCTTTAAGATTCTCTAACTCTTGGATAATTTCTGTACTTGCTGTAATGTGAATATCAAAATCAGTAAGTGTAAAATGTTCCGGGAGAGCTGTAAATATTCTCTAATATTTATCTCCAAGAATTATAGTTCCTGTAAGACCTTTCTTATATGCTATCTTAGCTTGATTAAGAGAATCAAGCAACATTTCGCAAACAATTAAATCCATTTGTTGGAAGTAATGTTTAGTAACAATATATGAGTTTCTTACACCTTGTTTAATATTTGTTACAGCATCCTATTGCTCAATACCATTAAGTCTTTCTCTGAAGACTCCCGTAATAGAAGAAGTAGTTTGTTCTACAGATTGAATTGCAACTTCAATTGCTTGAACAGCTTGTGCTTTTAAGGTATCATCAAATCCATTAAAGATTGTGTTCATAGGAGCATTACCATTATCGTTACGTCCTTCTTGAGTTGTATCAATCCATTCAATACCTGCTTTCTTATACGCTAACCATTTTTGAATACGTTCAGGCCATTTAACTCCAAGGTTAGTTGGAATAAGTGACATATCCATAATTGTACCGGAAGTACCACTATTAGCAATTAAATTATCACGATAATAGATAAGTAAGTCATATCTATCTTGTAAGTGAGCACATTTAAGAATTAATGAATATGGTTTTCTGGAACGATTTAAGAAATATACACCATTTACAGATAAATCACATTCATTAGGTCTATCTTTAGAACGAATAGCAGTTTTATCTTCTCCTCTAAGTATATATATTTCTTCTCCGATTCTTATACAATTATAACGTTTCATTTTAAAATCGTCTCCTGTTTCTAACCATTCAACATCATAAACAGGAATTAAGCGGAATCGATGAGAAGCTGAATATTCATCGTCAGGGTATCCAGGTATAGTATCAAAGTCTACATCTTCTTCCTATGGAGCAAAATCAGCATAGGAACGTCTATATACTGCTTGACCTTCATACCATTCTTCTTTAAGTTGTTTTAAATCCTCTTTTGGAATTTCCTTTCCAAACTTCGTAAGAATCTGACTCTTTGTCATCCATTTACGAACAACACATCTATATGACTTACGTACATAAGGTGAATCAGGATTTCTATCAACAAAAGTATTAAGAGGATCTAAAACTTCTACGTCAATATTTTGACCACTCGGAGAAGCTTTAACCCTAAAGAATGTATATCCAGTTATAAGTAAATCTGTTAATAACTGTCTAAGTTTAGTGATAAAATCAATCTCTCTCGATTGCATAATATACTGAACAAGATTTTGTGCAGCTATTTCATACTAAGAAACAAAGGATTGATCAATATCCTAAACTATTTTATCTAGCTATTGTTTGATAGCCGCATCAGTAGGGTCTTTACCTTGTATCATCTAAACTAACGAATTAGTCAAATGTTCTTTTAAGAATTTAACAATACCATTAGTAATTTCAAGTTGCTTTTCTCTTGTTATTGCACTAATAGTATCAGAATCCTTGCATGAGATTTTTGGAATGATAGGAGTACCTAAATACTCGCCAACCAAAGCATCCACGTGCTTTTTTAATAAAGGTGTAAACTCTACTGAAGTAGGACTACCTATTCCGAAGTTTTCCTCTAAGTATTTAAACTGTTCCGGATCTCTTTTACCGTTATAATAATTATAAGCCTTTTGGAGCTCATGCTTATCATAAACAAGTTCCGCAATGACTTCGTTCGTTTTGTCTACAAGTTCTTTCTCGCTCATTGCAAATATTAATTGTATTACCTGGAACTTTCGTAGCTAAGTAATGTTTTACTTTATGTAATTTACGACTACGTATCTCCTCTCGCATAAACTCGAGGAACTTATCATCTGGTAAGTCGGCAATTAAAACTAAAGGATTCTCTGACCTATCAAGATTCAAAGATACCTTATAGCCAATAGGGTCTAGGTCTTCAATTTTGATTTCACCTATAAACTCCATCTTGTACAACTGCCTAATACAGTCTAGTATCGCTTGTTTCAAATCTGTATGTGTCATCTTCGTTTTCAACCTTTAGTCTATACTCTACTTTCTATTTCTTAGGAATTATTCCAAAATGTTTAATTCCTTTTTCATCTTTCCAATAACCGAAGTCTTCAAAAGTAGCCTCATCATTTTCTACTTTAACAGGCTAACGGCCAGATAATTCTTGATCGGCAAGTTCCATCATACCAAATGCTGCTACAATATCGAACTTACCTTTATTTTCATCATTGTAACTAGTTAACTAGTCTAGTATTTCCTCAAACCATATATTGTGACAATAATCTTCTACATAATCTGCAGTTAAATCAGTATGCATTTCGATTATAACCTTTGTTGCAGGTGTACCATATGATTTAGTAGTACCGTATTTAACATCAGTAAGCGTAGCTCTTGGTCTTTTCATAAAGTATTGAAGTCCGTGATTTTCACGAGCCCAAGTAATCATACCCATACGGGTAGCCTCTATGTTTATTTTACAATTATAATATCTTGCAAGACACATAGCTATCTTATATGCTTCTCTGATATTTCCAGGTCTATCTTTATACATAGCTACTATTTGGGGTTCATTCATTCCGAATGCTCTCCTCTTTATTACCATACAGAAATCAGATGGGTCTTTGGTTTCTTTTGAAGTTTGGTTTTGACCAATGTCAATACCATCGATACCTGCTACATATAGGTTTTCCATTTCTTTGTAGACTGGCATCTCAAATTCTTCTCCCTTCTCTTCCGCAATAGCCTTTTTCTTTTGCATTTCCTCCATGTATAAATCAGACCAGACTGGATGTTCCAGAATTTTAACCTTACCATCAGGATGAGGTATCCATTTAATACCGTCGATATTTTCATAAGTATGTTTTCCGTTCTTATAGAAATAATCTATATATCCTGATACTGGACGTGGTCCAATTTTATGTAATCTGATGGCTGCTAGTTGCTCAGAAATTTTTATCTTGTTAAACTTGTTAACACCTTCTAAGTTGAAGGCTTCTTCTGCAAACCAGCATCGCTCAGCGCATTTCTTATAATATTCTTCTGGAACTGCAAGTAGATTATCACGTTCTTCTTGTAATTCCTTTTTATATTCTTCTTGTTTACAGACTCCTCTATTATCCATAAATTCAGATCTAAGAGACTAAATAAAATATGGAATGAAGAATCCGCTTTCTATATAAGTTCCGTCTTGTGTGTAATTATGTCGGAATGGTAAAACTTTAAAAGCTTTAGGATGATAATATATTTTTTTAAGTCCTTCAAGTGGAGCACCCATATCACCACCAGTTCCACCATATAACATAGTACCACGAGGAACACCTTGTACTTCACAAAGTTCTTGTCCCTGCACAATAGCTGTTGTAAGTCCAGGCCAAGAACCGGCCTCATCATAGATCAATAAATCAACACGATCACCACGAATATTAGATGGTTTAGCTGCATTGATTCCTATACATTCAGATTTAAATCCAAAGTCTTCAAATTGTCCTTGAACCTTCTATTGATAACCTGACTTCTTATGTAAGATTTTATCAATAATACGAGGTTCAAACATTCCTCCACCAGTACATGTATTTAAGAATGTAAGAGCATGATCAAACTTACTAAATGTACCATTTAAGAAAGTATCATTATAACAAGTAATCATTGTTCTACTTCTTCTAATTATAGTATACATACGAGCGGCAAGAGAAGCATTAATTTCTGAGAAACCAATAGAACGTGCTTTAAACAAAGCAGCATGCTTATGTAATACTCTTGCCATCTCTAAATAATGGAAGAACATGTAATGTGACGCAAAGAAAATTGGAAAACCTTCATCAAGGCCAGAGCCTGATGCTTTAGTTTCATCTACGAGAGGTAATCTATAAAAGTTTAAGAAGAAATAATTATCACCTGTAATACGATAACCATTAACAGTCATTCCGTATTTACAGCGCTTGTATTGCTCAAGCCAGAACTCGTTATATCGTTTACTACCTCTAAGATAAGTACAATATTTATGATCTTTTTCAAATACCTATCTTGTTTCTGTAAACCAAGTTGGATCAAAGTCTAATCCTTGAGTTTCTGTTATTGGACGATAACCTGTAAGTTCGTAAGAGAGGGTAGGATCAAAGACTTCTATCTTCTAATCCTTTGGAACATCCCAATAATCTTTATTGGCATCTCTTTCCTCTCTTACTTGCTATACATATTCTCGTGCTTCCTGAGCATCTTCTTCTATTTCTTTATTTTGTACGTCATCGATAATATCCTGAATTTCTTCAGGTAATTTTCTTTTGCGTGGCATTAGAAGTCTCCTGGATCAAATCCTTCTTCGATACCTGCTCTAATTGTAGATTGTTCTGTAAGTTCTTTCTTAACCTGTTCCTCTAAAGTTACTAGTTCTTCATGAACTTTGTGTAGTTGGGACATTTCTTTCATAACTTTTTCAGCAGAAAAAACAGGTTTACCATTCTAATCACGTTCATTCAAATCTACAATTGTATCGAAGTAATCTATGAATTGGTCTGCAGCACGTTTAGCAGACTCTAATAATTTAATAGATTTATTAGAATCTTGTAGTGCTCTATATTTTCTACAAGCCGCTCTAAAGATAGGGTCATTGAACTATTCTTCGGATAAGCCGGAATCGTTTAGAGCCTCCTCATGTTTCTCCTATTCAGTATACTGATTATAGGGGCTCTTCCAATCGATAGCCAAAAATATATATGTAAATTCAGCCCAAGCTCTATCTTTAGTTTTTGACTTGTCTCTTTTTAATAAGTCGTTAAATTCTTTTACTAATAGTATTTCTGGTTCATTTAACTCTAGTACCTTCGTAAGGTTATTATACATAAACACATTCATAATCCTAACCAGTTTTATTGTTAATCAAAATCCTATAATTCCACCAAATTGATGTTTCTTTAACTTAGAACCTCCGCAGTTCTTTCCGATACCCTTATTAATATGAGGTGGAGTTGTTTCTTCTGTAGTCTTATTAGAGGCTAATTGTTTCTCTCTATCCTTCATACCTTTTTTAGATCCAGTGGCATCTGCTAATCTTCCAATAGAATCTCCTGAAGTTTTACCACCTGGTTGGAATTTAGCTTTTAATCCACCACAAGCTTTCTTCTTCTTAAAATCAGAAATCTCCTTCTTTCCATCTTTTACTTTTTCGCCTCCGGCGGCTTTTACAAATCTTTTCTTAGTTTGTCCACCACACTTATAATATTCTACTACCATTCCTTCAGGAGCATTACCTTTAAGAGTACGAATATAATTAAGTTTAGCACCAAGTCTAGCTTTAGGTGCTTGCTGCATTTCCTGCAAGAATTGACCCATAGCTTGTTCTAAAGCTTGTTCATTACCCTGTAATTGTTGGACATTTATTCCTTTAGCTTGAGCCCATTTTCCGAAAGCAGTCATGATTTTCTTTTGTTGGTCTTGTGGAAGTTTAGCAATTTCCTATAAGATGCTGCCCTATGCAGGACCTCCCATTTGATATTTATTAATCATTACTATTCTACTTTAATAAGATCCTTAGTATTAAATACGGCTTCTTGCATTAATCCGTCTTTTGTAAACCATCTACATTTAATACCCTTGAGTCCGGAACTATCTTTAAATAATGCCTGTTCTTTACGAAGAACAAGCATAACTGGAGCTACCATCGTTCCACGTTGTCTTAATGTAACGCAATCTCCAGGTTTAAAATACACTTTCTCATTTTCTTCCATAATCTTCTTTACGCTTTGTTAGATTTTCATTAACGATAGCCATGACTCTATTTTCTGCAACAGTTACAAATCCTTGACGGAAGAAAGGAACCATAGTAGCACTAGCTATAGTATAAAAAACAACATCACCAGGTTTAACAAATTTGCATTCGTAGCCTGTCTCAATAACGGTACCTACCTTGATGAATTGTTCTTCTTGTTCAATCTCACCAGTCTCATTAGATTTATATTGAGGTGTCATTCCGCCTAAGTCAGTAATAATTCCGCCTTCCACTTTAACTTCTTGGAAAGGATTAATATCAAAAGGTTTAATAAGTAAATAACTTGTTCCTGGCATAATTTCTAAACCATTAATGTCATGAGAAATTGCTCTAGCATATTCCATTAACGCTTCATTATGCTTTTCAAATTTATCATTAATTTTACTTACGCCTTCATTTAATTTTGTAGCTTGTTCTTCTAATAGCATATCATTAGCATCTTTACCATTCACAGTAAAGGATTTTCCTGTACCTTCCATCCCAATTAAGTCTTGGGCCAATTTTTCATTTTTATTCATACTCATTTACCATTTATCAATTATACAATGTTCATCTTCAACTCTTACTTTACTCTCTATAATACAACCACATTGATCACAAATATATTGACCCATGAACATTATCCTATGTTCACATTTGTTACAATATTGTAATCTGGTGGTAGCCAAATCTTGATTTTTATTGAAAATATTTCTATATGTTCCAATTATTATATGCTATATTTTAATTAATATTTTCTTTACCATTTTCCTGCTGGACATTTAGACTTAATATTAGCTATCTTCCACTTGAGATGACATCCGCATCCTTTTATATAACCATCTTTAGAATAAGTTGAAATATCATTTGTTTCCGGGTTTAAATAAAGTCCAGCATTACACATTTCATTAACTGTATCACATATTGGACATTTTCTACAAATGATAGTCCTTTCAGTAACGTATTCAGGAACCATAATTAATATTCTATTCTTTGACGTTTCTTTTTACTATCATCTAATATAGTCTTCTTTTTAAAGTATCCTAACATAAGTCCGACTTCTTTTTTAAGATATGGCATATGATATACTGTCATATGACCTTCATGATCGAAGTGAACTAAAACAAGATCCTCGATTTCATATTCTGAATTCAATTGTTGTATCATCCATGCATATGTAGAAAGTTGCATGGCATAATGCCAATAATTAACATCATCCAAATTATTAAGAGGATATTGCATCTTAACTGAAGTCTTTGTTTTAGTATTAAAAAAACTCTTAGTTTCAATTTTCTTATTAGTTTTCCAGTCAGCAATAGTAATTTTATTACCTTTTTTAACTAATAAATCAATTTGCCCAGCTACAGCCATTCTTCCATCCTTAGTTACATAAGAAATCAGATATTCAGGATATACAGCATTCTCTATATCTAAATCAGTATAATCCTTTCGGCATTCAAACTTTCCTCCAATTTCATACTTAGATAAGTTAATGTCTTTAGGTTTGGAGTAAAAAGAGTTTTCTAATTCTGCATGAATCTTAGTTCCTCTTTCGCAAGATATCCTTTTCTCTAAGTCCCAAGCATCTAGTATAGCTTGTTGTTCTCTATTGAAATCATTGTCTGTAATACCATAGGCATCAAGTAAACCTATGTTAAATTTCTTAGTAGCTAGTAATGCCTTTTTCTCTATTGCCCAATCTTCTTTAGGTAAGAGTTTTTCTAAAGCCTTATAGGCTGACCAAAACTGCTCATCAAAAGGTTGGGTAAAAGAATGAATCATAGTAGTCACAGAAGTAAACTTCAGATCCGGATTAGTAACATCATAATAAATATGAGCATCCTCTTCAAAAGCTATATTTCCGTTTTGTTTTGTAATTTTACTTTTATCCATTTGTCATAAATCATTAAATCATTAAACACATTTATCTAGAATTATTTTATACTTTTCAAGTATAAGCATATTATTTGTCGAGAACAAATCAATTATTATAATTATATGTTGAATTTAAATTTCGGAATAATTTTCGGCTTAGAAAATATCCCATCTTTTAAGAATGGATCTGGAATTCATATAAAAAAGAAAAATCGAGGAAAATTTACTAAGTCAGCAAAAGCAGCAGGAGAATCTGTTCAAGAACATGCTGCTCATGTATTATCAGATCCTAATGCTACTCCTCTATAGAAGAAGAGAGCCAATTTTGCTAGAAATGCTGCTAAGTGGAAACACCAATAGGGAGGAACACTAAAGTTAACTCCTGAAGAATAGAATTATTTAGCTTGGAGTAAATTATCTCCAGAATAGAAACGTCAGAGAAATACTAACATAGCTAAGAGTTTTATTAATAGAGGACCTTCAGTAAGTAATTATTGGAATGCTGCTAAAGCATATTTCGGAGGTTTTAATCCTACTAATCCGAATTTAAATACAGGTAATGCTCCAGCTGTAATGATGCAAGCTGGAAGTGCTGCATCTTTCGCTAATGCAATATCCAGTGCACGTAGAGCTTACTCAGCTACTGGTCCAAATAACGCATTTAGTCTTACTAAATTATGGAGAATGGTAAATAAAAAAGTAGGACGAAACTTGGACTCTGAAGAGTTAATAGATATTATTCATAGTACTCTTGGTGATGATGTTAGAATTGAAGGAGCTATGGGTAATAATGGTTTTCCGATAATAAGAATAACAGAAGAACAAGCTAATAATCTTGTTAATTCTTTAAGACCTGAAACTATGTTAAAGAAGGGTGGTAAAACCCATAAACCATTTGGACATAGAAGTATATTAGATAATGGATGGCAATCAACTAAATAGTTAAAGAATAAGAAGAATGTATATGGGAAATAAATATGGAAACATATATTATAATCCCGTATCAAGTTTACGAACTCCTCCAGAATAGAAAATTCCTTTAAGAACTATCTTCTAGGCAAAAAGTGGAGGATTTAGTTCTAAACGAGTATGTGGGGTTATAGGATGGCTAGTGCTTATGTTCTGCTTCGTATGGTGCGTAGTTAATGGATCACCTGCTCCAGAATTCTCAGTGGAGTTAGTAGGAGGATGTGTTGCACTATTAGGTGTAGATAAAATATCAGAAGCAATTAGTGGATTAAGAAGATGAAAAAATTATTATTAATACTTGTTGCATTTTTAATATCCTGTAGTACTACTAAAATAGTACCAAAATATTAGAGTTATGAATAGTTAGATTCTATTTTTAAAGCTGAAAGGATTTTAACATATGATAGTTTACCTTTACAAGATTATGAAACTAAGAAATGGTTTTACGAATACTTCTTTATAAGAGATTCTTTAGTAATACGCTGGATACCAAGAGGAGACAGCGTTCAAATATTTAAGAGGATAGACAAATGAATTTCGGATTAATTAAATCTAATTTAACTGGAGATGAAAAACATTTTTATTCTACATAGCCTGTAAGTATGTAGTTTACACATAGAATAGATAAAGTATTTAATCAAGGTTCTGACCCTATCTGTGCTGCTTGTGCTACATGTAACTATTTAAATTGGAGATATCCAGAGAAATAGTGGGATCCTTGGGAATTATTCCATAATGCTGGAGGTACTTCCGAAGGTATATCTTTTAAAGAGATTCTCTCTTATCTACGAAAGAAAGGAATAATCCAAGAATATGCTTTAGTACATTCCGAACAAGCTTTAAAAACAGCTATTAGAGTTAATGGTCCTTGTCTCGGAGCTTTAAATGTTTATAATTCTAATGATTGTAACTTCTGGGATGGAAGAAGGTTAGAAGGTGGTCATGGTATATCTTTAGTTGGATGGTAGAATGATGACTTCATTATTCAAAATAGTTGGGGAGAAGAGTGGTGTAAGAATGGTAACACTATACTACCTTCTAATAGATTTAGTTTATTATTAGAAACTTGGACAATAATCTAAAAAATAAGCGGACTCTCTTAATTGAGGGCCCGCTTTTTTATTACACACTCTGTTGTAAGTATGAGAGAAGCAACTGAAGCAGCATTTTCAAGTGCTGTTCTTGTTACTTTTGCTGGATCTAATATATCAGCCTTTATTAAGTCTTCAAATTTTTCTGTCTTAGCATTATAACCACAACCTGGTCTCACTTCTTTAATCTTTGTAATTACAAGGTCTGCTGAGACTCCTCCGTTTTCACAGATTTGACGCAGCGGCGCTTCGATAGCCTTGAACACTATTTCTACTCCTATTTGTTGATCTGGAGTTTCGACTAATGGACGGGGAGAATGTAAATACGTTGAACCTCCTCCTGCGACCACACCTTCATCTATAGCGGCTCTTGTAGCACAGATTGCGTCGTCTATTCTATCACGTCTTTCAGCAAGTTCCACTTCAGAGTTTGCTCCGACATATATGACTGCTACTCCTCCAGCTAATCTAGCAGCCCTTTCCCTATCCAGATTTTTGACATATTCTGTTGTGTCTCCATTACCATTTATAATTGTTACATTGTCCTTAGTAATAGTTGCTTTCTCACATCCACCAATACATTTAATAGCAGGTAGTTCTTCAGTACAATATTTAGCACCAGTTACTGCAACTATATCATCTAACATTTCTTGTCTCTTATAGAAAGGAGATTTCACAACACAAACTTTAAGTCCATTGTTAATCCTATTAACTATAAGTGTTGAGAGAAGATCAGGATCAATATCATTAACTATAAATAAGATTGAACGATTCTTTTCTGAACACATCTGGAGAACATATAAGAATTCTTTGATGTTATCTATCTTTCTATTGCATACGAGAATTATTGGCTCCTCAAGTACACAACTATTATTGTCAGAATTAGTAATAAAATATGGAGAAAGATACGATGACTCAAATCGGAGACCTTCTACTACTTGTATATAAGTTTCTGTAGATTGAGAAGACTCCATAGTTATTACTCCACTTGTTGTTACTTTTTTAAATGCCTCTGCTATCAACTTTCCAATTTCTTGATCGTTATTTGCAGAAATAGTTGCTACTGCTTCTATTGAATCATAGTCAACAGGAACTGCTTGTGATTTTATATATTCTACAATTGTGGAAACTGCTTTATCAATTCCTCTTTTAATTTCTATTGGATTAGCTCCAGCTGTGACATTTTTAAGACCTTCATTAACTATTGCTTGTGCAAGAACTGTGGCAGTAGTAGTTCCATCGCCAGCATCTGTACCTGTTTTACTTGCTACGTTTTTAACAAGTTCTGCTCCTATGTTTTCATAAGGATCTTCTAAATAAACTGATTTAGCTACTGTAACGCCATCTTTTGTGATATGAGGTGCTCCATAGTCTTGTTCTATTACTACATTTCTTCCCTTTGGACCAAGGGTTACTTTAACTGCATTTGCTAACTTATTTACGCCATCTTTCAGACGCTTTCTAGCTTCTTCATTATAAATCATTTTCTGTCTGGGTCTATTGATAATTCGTTAATAGTATCTAAGAAATCTAGAAACCATTGTTCATCTAATTGATTAGTTGTTTCCGCATACTTTCTAACTAATTTAATAGAGCCAATAGCTATTGATATATGTTTCTTTACATCATAGTCTTCTATTGCTCCTATTGCTTTCATTGCTTCAAATAACTTATCGTTCATAACATCCCTTATATCACTTTTAAAATCTTCATAATCTTCTATTAAATGATTTTCAATGGCGAACTTTTCTAACTCTCTAATATCTTTTAGAATTATTTCGGAATATATTCCAAAAGTTCTTTTAGGATTACTTTTGTCAGGAGAACGGTTCATAGTCTTGATAACCTTTAATATACTTATAATCATTAATATCTTTACTTTTACCAAAAAGTAGCTGGCCTGTTTTCGTATTTCGGAATACATATTTAATTGCTTGTTCACTATTCTCAAGTTCTTTTCGGAATTGAGGATTACAAGTATATTTCCAATAAGCAAGTTTATCAGCTACTTCATTATTCTTACAATATTCTAAAACAGGCTTTCTAAATGCCTTACGTTTTACAATTACCTAACCATCGTAAATAAATATTGCTCTCATATTCTAATATGTGCTCTTTTATCCAATAACTTCTTTAACTCTTGTGGAGTAACTTCTATTTGCTTCCACTCTTCATATTCATTTAAATCTCCTAATGTTCCATAGTGCAATAGAAATACCCACCTGGGTACAGATAAATCTATAAAGCACATACTGGGATAATCCATAATTTCTTGAATCCAAACTTTCATAACTAATATTTTTAATTGGTTGGGATAGTAGGATTCGAACCCACACTTACGCCTTCAGAGGGCTACGGATTTAGAGTCCGCTGTGCTACCATTACACCATATCCCAGTATTCCGGTAGCAGAGCTACCGTAACTACAAAAATACCTTCCAACAAATTAATTGCAAGAAGGTAAGATTGAGTTCAACTCAGTAAGTCTATCATTTACAACCTTTTTAAGGTATTTCTTAAACTTATGAATCCCAGCTCTGACTGATTCTAAATTCTCAGAAAATATACAGTCATTAATTTTCTTTACTTCATCTTCTCCCATAAAGTCTAATGTTGCAATAAATAAATCATCCGGTAAAGTATTTATATACTCTTGGAATTTCTCTGATTCTATTTTTGCGGAATTATCTTCTAATACTTCGATTCTAATGTTGATTATTTTCTCTCCATCACTGGAAACAATTGCTTTTACTTTTTTATTTTCAAGATTAAAATCAGCTCCTACTTTCTTTAAAAGTTCTTCAATTTTTGACATAATAAATTTAATTTTCTGTTTATATTTCTCATCTGGATTATTTCTATACAAGTAATAATATCTTAATTGTTAATTCCAAATTAATTTAATATTAATTTTTGTTAAATATTATTTTTACTCTATTTTGCTAAATTTTATGGAGTTAAGCTATACTGGGTACAGGTACTTATATATTTATCCCCCCCCCTATATTGTTAGTGTCTTTTTATATATACGTATTCACTATTGCCAAAAATTTTCTGTGGTAGTAGAAAGGGGGTCCACAACCCCCTTAGTCCCCGGCACATACTTGGAATAAAAACAAAATATATTTACTTAATCACTTTTTAAGCGTATGAAAGAAATAGTATCAAATTCAGCAATTCTGAGTGAGTTCAAGGAGCAGGCTGAGGCTCTTGGTCGTACCGTCAACCTCGATGAGGAGAAGCGTGTGGGTTCTAACGGCTACAATATCGGGCAAACATTCACGCTCGATGGCACAATCAAGATTGCCAAGGTCAGCCGTAACGGCGAAACCACTGGCGTGTTCCTCGCACTCGGAACTAAGGAAGGCACTGACCTTTCCTTGCAGTCCTTGATGGGACTTTCCTCACTGCGTGGCTACGAGATGGAGGGCGAGGCTGATGACAGCACTGGCAACCACTATGATGCTGAAGTCGCCGCCGACGTCAAGAAGGACTTCGTAGGTTGGAAGAACCTCAAGACGCGTGACCTCTATGAGATGGCTGCTCTGATCGAGTCGGGCGATGTCAACCTCAAGGACAAGAAGGTCACTTACAAGGGTCGCGTCTTCCGTAAGTGGACAGCCCGCAATGCTGGCACTGACCTGACCACTGGACAGGCTTACGCCGAGGGCGATGCTCGTGTTTCACGCGTTCAGTTGTGGCACGTCGCTGCGTGAGAGTAATGGGGAGAAATCCCCACTCTCACCCCTTTATTTGTAGGTGTGATGCTACTTTGTGTGAAAGGTAAAGTTGGAGGTATGACACTGATAAGCGATGATAACGGAAAATCGTACAAGTTGCTCAACCTATGTGTACCTCCATACTTAAACTTTTCTGGATACTTTCAACTGCTCGAAAAGCCGAGAGGTTTCGAAGTGATTCGAGTAGTTAGATTGTAATACTATTTGTAGGCTGGGTGTTAAACGTTCGCAAAGAGTCGAATAGGCTCGAGCGTCGGCGCACGACTCCGACCCTACAAAACCCTGTTCTCCCGATTTCAAACAATCTTTGGGAATAGGGCGACCTTTATAGGTCAAACTCCGCTAAAGGCTCCAGGGCCCAAGTGAGCCAATAGTGGAACAACTCAACAAACAACAAACAACAACAACAATTTAAAAATTCAAGTTTAACCCGTAGATGTATTTTGTCAATATTCCCTTAATATCAATCTGCTTTCGAGCAGTTTGTTGTTGAGAATAAACTCAATTTCTTAAGCAGTAATGCTTAGAGTTGCACTCCAGCGAGTGAATAACTTCCCAAGATCTTGAGGGCACCAGTTTCCCACCAACTCCAAAGACTCTTTTAGAGCCTTTCTTGGTGGTTTTAGGTGTAAAAGACAACTTTTCTCGCTACAGAGAGAAGACCTTTTATAATGTGTAAATATAGCAATAATCTGTACACATTATTAAGTCAGAGAGGATTTTGCTAAAGACTTTAAAAGCGGTTGAACCTCGCATTTACTCTGCAGAGTATTAAGGTCTCGAAGAAGTTGGAAGGACTTCAAGATCGGAAATGTAGCGCTAGGGCCGAGGAGAAATCCGAAGCTTCTCGGCTCGTTTTTTAACAATAACAAAAGCAAAAATTTTTAAAAACTCTCAGTATGAAACAGAAAATTCAAGTCACAACTGCGGAGATTCATGCTCCTGCACAGGTTGTCCTGCCTAACACGTATTTCGTATCAAAGGCAGTTAAGGCACAGTTCGCAATCCAGCGTCTAAAGATTGAAGTTGAAGAACAGAAAAAGTTTGTTGCAGAGAATCATCGAGATGATCTCAAGTGCATCGAGATTCCAATCGACTTCATCGACCAGGTTGTAGAAACCTCTGGAGATTTCCTCAATGAGCTCATTGATGCTCTCGAAGGTAAAGAATCTGAAAATGAATAACCCTTTAAAATTAATTATTCACCAGTTACCATTATAATGCGTAACTTATCATTCTTAAGTCTCGTAAGAGAAACTGAGAATTGTTTTTCTCTCATTGAGAGAACTTATGAATACCTACAATTTTACAACATGCCGAGAAACTCTAGTATCTTGGTAATTTGACCAGTTGCCAGGAGAAATTCATGAGTACAAATTGTCCCCATCGCCTAGTAGGCGTTTTAGGCTAAAGAAGTCTTGGTCAACACAAGAGTGTTTGTGTAGACTCTGATGCCTAGGGGAATCGTTGGCAGAGAACTGCAGGTTGAAGTTGAGAATAGTATTCTTAATGAAGTAGCTAGGGGATGTGTGGTAGCGTACATGTCTTTGACTTAAACAGCTAGGAATTAACTTGTCAACACTCTGACAATTATTTCCGAACTTCTCAATATGATAAGTGGTATCCTCATGACCGGCCACATTTAAAATGGTTTTAAGAGGTGTAGTAACTGAGAGAAGTAAATCTCCGGACTTGTAGAAACCGAAAGGGAGTATGTAAGGAGGACTCTTTGCCCAGAAGAGGATAATAAAACTTGGTTAGTCATTAGGACTGGGCTAAATGCACGGTTTATGATGCTGAAAGAGCCGTAGAGGCATAATGTTATAGACAAGAACATAGGAATTACCAACTCCGAAAATATTGTTTAGGAACATTACATTGAAAGCTAAGGTCTGTGGATTGCTGTAAAATGTCAACAATCCTACATCGTGGTTGATGGGAGACACAGAGAAACACAGACCAAATACCATTTTGCGTGCAGCGACCTTCAATGCGTCAAAGCACTTTCCCAAGACAAAGAGGAGCATAATTGGGAATGGTACTTAAATTGCCGTAAAATAAAGAAACGGAGCTTCGCGAGCGGGGACCTACGCGCAACCAATCAATGGTATGCTGGCCATCATGGAAACCGCTCACTTTTCTTTGAAAGTATGTTCAAATAACATATTACTCCGATCCAAGTGATCTCCCTACTTCGGAGGATCCCGCGATTGCTTGCGTACGAAGGCTTTCTTGGGACGAAATGTGGTTATGGCTTTTCAACTACTGATGTAAGTCTTGTAAAAAGTGGAACTCCCGCCAAAAAAGAGGGCAGTAAGGACCAACTGGAAACTATCTGAGAACCATTTCGGGGCAGCCTTGAGCTGATACCGTTTGGCAGGTTGATGAACGTAAGGTTAGCTAGGTCTATTGGGAGGTGATGCTATTCCTCCCGCTTTTGTGAGAAACCAAAAACTCGAGATATATGAAGGTAATTGTAACAAGCTGGATGTTTCCTAATGAAAATGGTGGAAACGATGATAGACCAAAGAGTATTGAGAGAATTTCTTCCTCAATCGAAGACTTAAAAAGATTTCTTAAGGATTACTATCCTGAGAAAGATAAATTTGTCTTCAAGAAAACTCTCTTGCATCTGCAAGTGATGGGAACTCCTGATGAGAAGCTCTTCGCCGATAGTGATGATATCACTCGTTATTACAACGGTGACGGATTTAAGTATCTGGAAGAATGTCTGAAGGATGACTCTCTTGGTCAGTGTGTTGCTAAGATCTACCGCGAAGGCTGGGAACAGCATGCGACGTACTATCTCTTCCAGGTCAGGAATCTTCATTGACCTGGGAGATATTTCCGAAAATCCAAAAACTCTCAAACATATGAAGAAACTTCAAATCTCTCCGAAAGGACAAGGCGTCCCGCGCACCAGCTTTGCTGGTGTCGTGGCATGGTGCTTCTGTTCTTATGCTTTCGTGTTATTATGTGCAGTAATTTACATTTTTGTAAGATGAGACCTAATCCGAAAGCTATGACCCTCATTAATCAGCTTATGGCTGAATCACATGAGGAGACGAAGAAAGCTGCGTATGCTTTCTTTAATAAGTGTGATTACGCTGATCTCATCAATGATGGATTGTGCGTAGTGGATATGGATCGTCGCGACTCTTTCTTAGAGTATGCGAAAGCTAAAGGTATTACACCTTCTGGTGGTGCGTTTACACAGGACATGAAAGCTCAATACTTTTACGTATGAAAATTCTAGTCTTGTCAGCAATAATAACAGTAGCGTGCTTCTTGTTAGGTGCGCTACTTGGTTCATTTGTGTATAAAACCTTTAGAAGATGGCTAAGTTAAAACACATGACAAGATCACAAGCAATTACAACTGCAGCTCGTTATGGTCTGCAGCGTGAAATCGCATATGAGATTGATCATAATAATCGTACTCCTGAGGAGGCACTTGCCGAATGGGATATTCTTTAGTATAAAAAATTTTAAACCAAAAACTCTCATGGATTATAAGGAATTAACAAGAAAACTAAATGAGTTCCGTGAAAAAGCTCGCAAGGAAAGTAGAACTTTCACAAGTGTGCAGCTTTACGAGGAATTTGAGAAAATCGGCTTTAATGCTTCTATTGCTAAGCGTGTAGCTGCTCTTATGGAGTTTGAAAAAATCGGTACGGCAAAACTATATAGTATGCCAGAAAAACCGATTCATCAGGCTCGGATTGAAACCTTGTATAAGGAAGCCCAAAAGTCTCACAAAAAGTACATTGCCAAGCGTGATCGTGTGAAGACTGAGGACATGACTGAAAAACAAGCTCTGGATATGCTGATCAAGAAGGGTTACAGAATCAAGAAAGCTGTCAAGTTTGACCTAGAGCGTTTCATGGTTGAGCAGCCTGAGATGTATCGTAGATATTGTATTTATGAATACATTTGAGATGGAAGACTTTCTGAAAACAAAGAGAGGCCTCGAGTATCTGCTCGAGACCTCTCCTTCTGATATGCCAGTATTAACTGCTGTTCAGAAGGCTAAGGATGATTATCGTGATGCGGAAAATGACTATTTAATGCGTCAAGCTGAAGATACTTATTGTCATGGCTGAAGTTAAACAGTATAATGCGGAATTAGAGTGGGTCAAGCGTGGTCAGTATCGCGCCTACGACGACATGCACTACATTTGTGAGATCCACACTGAAGAGGAGATTCCTGAAAAGGATATTCTCTTGCTAGTTGAGAACGGTCGAAGGCTGCCTAAAGATGAATGGGACATCCGTTCTAAGCAGTGCTTTGATGACATATTTAGGGGATATTATACCATTGAGAAAACTGATTATGGTTATCGATATTATGGTGTAGATCCTTACGATGACTAAAATCTTTTGCGGTATGGATATAAAGTTTTTAAAGGAACATGCTAATAGAATTGATCTTTCTGAAGCTGAGCTTAAAGAGCCAATGACTGAAGAAGATTATGATTTCGAAAGAGCTTGCGAAATGATTTTCCATATGTAAACGCGCTTGTATCGGCGCTATATAAGAGTGATCAAAGGGCAGAGATCCTAAGGACGTAAGTCCTAAGGTGACGTAAGGTCAAGCCCGCATCCGAGGTTGATGGACTAGCACTTCGGCCCTACCTTATCTTTTCATCTTTTGTGAAGGAGGTTCTCGATTTTCGTCTTGTTTGGGTTAATAAGATAGCTAAAGAGAACGGAGTAACCTCTGACTGATCTATGATCGGATATGTCGTAGGCAGGACAAATTCCGATCATTTTCGGCAACTAAGTTGCCAAAAATGGGTTGAAATTCCCAGACGTTGACAGCGCAATTACTCATTTATGACCCGAGTTATAGTTGACGTCTAAAATCCTATTCATGTTCTAACCTTCACGTGGGAATAGGGTGAAAATTGAGATATTGTGATAATATCTTAATGAGTACATATAGAACATTTGCTAAATTCTATAAAATTGTTTATCATTGCATTAGATAGTTTGATTAAATAATTTAACGTTAAAAATATGAAAGACAAGATTAAAGAGTTTAGAGACAAAAATCCTATATTGGATTTTGCAGCAGGCTTTATCCCAGGTGTGGGAGAAGCACAAGATGCTCATGATTTTGTACATGCTGCTAAAAAGAAAGACTTTGGAGGAATGGCATTAGCTTCTTTAGGTTTTATTATTCCAGGTGTAACTGGAGGACAATTCTTGAAGATACTTAGACCACTAACAAAAACATAGTGGGGAGCTTGGGCTGCTAAACATTTAGATGAGTTGTCTACTGTTAGACCAAGACTTGCTGAAGGTGTTGCAAAAAATGAACCAGAAGCTGTAAAGATACATAAGACATTAGAAAAAATAGCTGATGGCAAAGTATATATTCCAGAAAAACGTGGCATTGTTAAAGATATTGACCCAGATACTCCTATTTTACCATTTGTAGATTAGAGAGGATATAACCTTACTCCTGAAGCTAGAGTAAATGCAGCTTTAGATTACGCTATAAGTACTGAAAAAGGGCGTGCTGTTCCTGGAATAATGGGAGGAGCAAAGGGAGTGCAAGGTGTAGAAGAATTAATACCAGGATTCCCAGCTTTTAAGAAAATAAATAATGTTAAAACTAGAATGGGACAATTCACTGGTGCTGACATTATTACTGCATTGTATTATAGTGGTCATGGTAAGATAAGATCTAGTAATGCTATATATGATGCTATTATGAAAGCTCCAGTATCTGGAAATGCTAAAGAATACGCCAAAGCTTAGTTAGAAGTTGTAGAAGGAATACTATAGAAATACAGTAAAAACACTGATAAAGTTGGAGTGTTTAAAGCTACTAAATTAGCTAAGAAAGGTAGAGATAATGTTTCAGAAACAGAAAGAGCACATTCATATGGTCTAATTCCAGATGAATTAGTTAATCCTAAAACTGATCAAGCTGTTAAAGATAGAATACATTTGGAAGAATCTTTAAACAATTTGAGTATATGGTTTGGTTCTAAAAATGGTAATGGTGTTGCAGAATTTTATGGTCCTATTCCAATGAATTTATATTCTGGAAGTTATGGAGGAAAGAAATTTGGAGGTAGTGGTGATCATAAATTATTTGGATTTAATAATTCTATATTAGTAAAGAATTAGGATGATCTTGCAATACATATTGCTAATTCTAAAGATAAAACTATGGGATTGGTAACTGATATTTAGGATGGTGCTGGTGTGACAAATGACGTAATATTCTAGCCATATAGGTATAGTTTAATAAGACAAAAGAAAGGTGGTCGGATTTGCCTAACTACTTCGAAGAAGCGAGGACCGTTTTAATCCGCCTGGATAATGAATCTACTTTCTGGTGAAAGTCAGTCAGTTAAGCACTTGGACTGCTGGATTAAATACAAGTGCATTTTAAAACTCTCATTATGCAAATAGTAATTAAAAACAAAAAGTGTTCAATTGACAAAATCAAGAGAGAATATCCTGATTGCGTCATTATTGATGTAACGAGTAAAGCTAAGGATGAGTTCAGAAAGCTTAGTCCTTTTTATCCTCATTGCAGTATTCCTGTTAATCCTATTTCTGAACAATTTTTATTTGGAGCGTCAGTAGAAGGAATTTGGCAAGGTTTGAAAGTATTTGAAGATGAAGGGCCAAGTCTATCTAGTCTTCATAATTCTTCAATGCGTGGATTAAAGAGAACAACTCGTGTACATGGTCGTTGCTTGGGACATGCTTATGGCGACATAATTGGCAAGAAATATACTTTACTTGGTTACGTAGAAGCTCGTAAGAAATTGTATGTTCCAGCCTATAAATGGGTGTTAGAGAATAAATGTGCTGATTTAGTTAATAAGATTCGTATCATAGCTCAACATAAGACAGTGATACTTCTTGATTATAATACTAATGAAGACATTGAAAATGGTAATAAACCGTTATCTCACGCTGCATTAATTAAAAAATATATTAATAAAGAAATTTAAGGTTGAAATTCCTTGGACTACTGCCGGCCAATTCTTGTAGTCCTAAAATGCTCCCGTGGTTCACCTGCACGTTGCTTCAGTAATGAGGCGGTGGGAGTGCATGTGTTGCGAACACTCTATTGAAATATTATAGAGGACTGTGCGACGAACTGACGAACCAAATTTCCCAGCAATGGGCGGCAGGCATCGTGTCGTTAGGATAAACCAGTAATGGTATAAAGTGGTGAGACCTCTCACTGCACACCCTTTGCCGACTTGTCGGGAGGATGGCTAAAAGAATGCGCATTTATCGAAGTGATACATGGTGTAAGGACGGGCAGTCCTGATAGTGTTGATCGCTGGGCTCTGACTAAGCTCGGCTTAATCCGTAAGGAGGATAAGAGATAATTGCAAATGTTTCCCGAAGACCGCAAATCTGAGAGAGCATTAAGTATGTAGTTTGTAAGCCTATGGGAGTAGCGTCCCACTCAGCCTGCTAAGCTGAGAGAACAGAAATGGTAGGTTTGTAGAACGGAGATACAGAGAAGTATGTGATTGCAAGCAGAAAATCATGGTGGGGCTGGTCCTGTAGCTGCTCAAAAGGCAGTATGGATACAAGTGCAGCCACCTCACCTTACAACTAGTCCTTCTTTAAAATAAAGAGTCGTTTAGCTCAATTGGTAGGAGCGCAACACTATTAATGTTGAGGCCGTCAGTTCAAGTCTGACAACGAATTAGGATCGCATAAGAAGAAGTAAAAAAAGCAAAAGCGCTGCACACGCTAGATTTAAAATGGTGGTTATCTCCGCTGCCTACCTTTCAAGCTTCGGCTGTGAGAGGGGAAGATGCGGGTGAGGAGGGGTCGCAAGCCCTGATTCAAGTATTGTGAATAGCAACAGGTATAAGAGGGGGCACCTTCTGTAACTTCCGGCAGGAGACCTGGGTTTGAAGCAGCTATGAAGTCTAGTGTAGTTTTCGCAAGTTTTTATGAAAGCTTGTCCCCATGACATCTACCAGCAGAAGTGTTGGTGTGTAAGTACCTCGTAAACAAGGGATATAATGGTGTCACAAAGAGTCATATACTCAGCTCTTTACTTGCCTAGTTAGCTCAGATACTATAAGAGCGTTTCCTGGATGGAAAAGGTCGGGGGTGTAAATCCTTCACTAGGCACATTGGATTTTTCTTTAAAGCCATTTAGTTCTTCACACTGTGAAGTATGATAGAACGGAAGGTAGTTTAAGTGACATTGGGATGTGCATATTTTAGTGTCCGAGTTAAAACACGATTTCTTATATAAATCGTATGAGAGGGGCGGATCCTCTCCCTTCCACAATTCCGAGTTTAAATAAATTGGAGAGTTCGGAACTCCAAAGAGTTTTTGGTAGCCTTGCCGATCGGTGAGGAAGTGTGTTCGCTTGCAAGAAGAAACAGTTTCCATACTGGCTTTAGTTATTGTAAGAAAGCGTTCGCGCGTCCCCTCAGTCAGAAATGGCTGAGGGTTTTATTTGGTAATTTATTTACAATAACATAAATTTATTTAGTATGGAAGAAAAAACAGTAAAATTCAGAGTCCATGCCCAGGGTGAACTTGAATTAGCGGTATCTTGCCCTATAGGCAAATACTATGTGAACCTGGAAGACCAAATGTTCTATTTTGAACCTAAGTCCGATGAGAAACCTTATGAGTTTATGTCTTCGATTATCTCTATTGTTGTAGCTATGAAGGGTAGCAAAGTTGCCCAAATGATATTGCATATGCATGCTCATTTTCTTTCTCTCAAGAAGGAGAATGTTACAAAAGTAGACGATGAGAAATATACTTATGACATCTCTGTAGAAGGAGAAATGCAGCCTCTTGTCGATTCTGCTTATGGAACGCTGTATGGTAATGCTGAGTACAAGTGCTGCTACTTCGAGTCAGCTCACAAAGGTTTCATGCAGCCAATAGAGAAAAAGAAATTCGTAAGTGGTTTGAAGAGTGATCTTGCTGGTGATGATGAAGAAAGAAAAGAAGCAGCTGAGACTGTTTTAGCTGTCATCAAAGAGTTCACAGAACTACATGATGAGGACATTGTTCACGACGAAGCATCGTAATCTCTAAGTTTTAAACGTTTAACGAATTTTAACTTTGGCATCTCTCTGACTTGTAGTAGTTTGGGAGGTGCCTTAATTCTGAAACTATGAAACTATTAGAAGGCTTACAAAATCAGATTTCTCACTATATTAAAGGCACACAAGTCTTTGATAAAAGTGAGTTACTTAGGGTCATTAAAGAACATAACATTGTTTTTGCTAACAGTGTAATGATTGATCAGGATGAACAGGGTGAACATCTTATTCTGACATTTGATGACCAAATGGTTTGCTTCGAACTAATCTGGAGACAAGAAGGTCCTAGATTTACTCTAATAGAACTAAGATTAGCTTAGTAGGTCGGCGTGATGATGGAATTGGTAGACATGCCAGACTTAAAATCTTGTGGGCAGCAATGCCCGTGCGGGTTCGAGTCCCGCTCGCGCTACAGTAAAACTCTAATTAATAAGAAATATGCGAAAATTAAACGAAGTATTCTTCGCCAAGGACGGCGAGTATGGTTTGACTGAAACACAGGCAAGCCACCTTTGTGCTCTCGCAGCTCAAATCAAAGAACAATATGAAGCAACATTGCAGAATGTGAGCTTTGTAAACACTACGATGTCAATTGTAGGTGAGCAAGGAGAACACATAACAGATGCAGGTTACACAGACTTGCAAATCATTGAAGAGGCTATTGCTAAGGTCTCAAGTATGAACGCATTTATCAGCTGGTTTGCTGAGGCACGTAAAGAGCTTGAAGAGTATCGTACTGCACGTACTCGTTACGATCTTACTGGATGGTGTGAGGAAGTTGGGAAGAAATATCCCGATTCTCCTGAGAACCACATTAATGATGTAACAATGTCAACTCTCGAAGATATTGTCAACGAGATGAACATTAAGGACAGACAAACTTATCTTGCACTTGAGGCTAAGAGTGCAGTGTATGGTAAGTTTATCCATCCTCGCAATCCAATGGAACTTGCTCGTAACAAGATGCATAAGATTGCTAAGGCTCCTTATGCAACTCAAGGTAGTGGACGTGACACGCTCATTTATCATTATGAGCCATCTGTGAATGTTGAGAGTGTTGATACTCTGTACAACAAACTCCAAGCTGAGTATCGTGAAACAGAGCAGAAACTCAATCACATGAAATCCGACTTGCGTAAGAAGTTGGATGCCAAGAACATTGAGGAGAATAACAAGAAGCAAGAGAAGATCGCAGAATATCGCAAAGCTTATGATGATTATCATAATGAGCTGACTCAGTTGACCGCAGAGTACAACAAGTGGTTAACTGAAGAGAATGCGAGAATTGCTCAGTATCGCTTCGTTATTCCTGAGAAACTTGCAGAGACTGAGAAGTATCTGAAGAATCTTGGGAAATAAATCCTCTAGGATAGGTTAAGAGACTTGACCTTGCCACTATTGGTTTTACAACCTTTGTGTGGGTCCAAGGTCTAACTCTTATTTGAGAAATGAAGGACTAGCACCCTACATTGTAAGTATCAGGACATTAAAGAATCTGCCCTTATAAGGCGGACTTATTCGATCAGAGATCGAATGTTACTTCTAGACAGCACATACGAAATACAACTTTTGGCTTTCGAGCTGCCCCAACGGAATTACTCTAAATCTTTCTTGTTGGGCTCAGTCTAAGTCTCAGTTGTATGTGCTGGTCTCAGTTCCTGATTCAGACTCAGACTGCACGCTGAGTCTTTCAGTTCTACTATCCTAACTAGCAGGTGTAGCACAATGGTTAGTGCATCAGTTTGCCATACTGGGGACGGGAGTTCGATTCTCCTCACCTGCTCTAACTTTTATGTGGTATAGTGTAAGGGTAGTCTTACATTATCTGGATAATGTTAAAATGGGTATAGTTACATGAGATAAGAGTAGTCCAGAATGCTCCTCTGAAGTTATGTACCTTGAAGATGTAGCACGATATGAGCGTATGCTCATATTGAGAGAGTTCGAGTCTCTCTACCACAACTAGATAATAGAAGTTAAACATTTAAAATAGTTATAATTATGAAGAAGTATTTACGAAAACGCTTGTTAGGTTACACCGAGATCTAACAGCTCCAATCGTATATCGGTAAGTGCGTGGAAACAGGCGGATTACATCGGGCTTTTAACCCGAATAGCAGGGTTCGACTCCCTGTTGGAGCACAAATCAACTCCTGCGAGGAAGATTAACGGCAGATTCTATCACTACTGGAGAAGTCATATTCTAGACTAAAACTTCTCATAACAGTATATTCAAATGGATGTGGTTAGACCTGATGTCAGTCTAGAATGACTGATGGAAGTTGAACATCTTAGAATTCACTGATCACCACCGCTAACTGAGGTGGAGGAAGCAAGTTCGACTCTTGCCCTCGCAACATATTCCGAATAGTTATTCATAGTTGCCTATTGGAGACTGACTGCTCCTTTAGGAATGGGTGATTCAACGTTCAGAGTTAAACTCCTACTGTACAGTCAGATGGTAGGTGCTCCAGAGTTCGCCTGATGGGTTCAAGGAGCATTTTTAAAGAATCAACAAGTCCATTTACTTAAGTTGCAGTTGTTAAAATAATGAAGCTAACAAAAACAATGAACGCCTTAGTATAAACTTTTTTGAGATAAACTACTTACTCTTGCTTCAGAGAAGTGCATCTAAGTTGGGAAGACCATTGGGTTATGGTTCCGTTAGAAGATGCAATTGCGGGTATAGCACAACGGTTAGTGTAGGAGATTTCCAATCTTCTGATGTGGGTTCGATTCCCATTACCCGCTCTATAATTTATGATGTATGATACGTAGAATTACAGAAGTTCGAGAAACTACTATTTATGTCGGAGACAAGCTGATAGTAGTGAAAGAAGAAGTCCACACAATTAGGATTCTTCCAGACACACCCGAGGATTAGCTGCATCTTCCTCGTTAAAATCGCGATGTAGCCGCAGAGATCCGGCACTGGTGTTAAGCGTCCGGTCATTCTTCGACCAGAATTTTCTTTTGAAATAAAGAAGCTGGCAGAGCTCAAAAGAGTGAATGCCTCTAGGATGGTAACCTGGAGGCTTTTTCTTTGAAAGTCTGATTTTGCTCATAATAGGTTGGAAAAGTTGAGAATTATCTATAATATCGCATGATATATCAATAGATAATTTCTCAACTATTCCGGATTCATGTTGAGAACTAAATTAATTAAACGTTTAATTATTATGAATGAAATTTAGAAATTTAAGCAAGGAAGAAAAGTACTTTCTGCTAAATTCGGTGACAATTTTAAAAGAGTTGGCACAGCAAGTAATGGTTTATCTGGTATATATTTCAATCCTGACGATAATCAATTATGGAAAGGTGGATTAACTGGATATAGTAGAATAGGAGATACATATAGTTATTATTCAGGATTAGGAGGAGGTGTTATTAAAGCTTCTGACTACATTGAAAAGCCTAAGACAGGAGTTACTACAAGAACTTCTAGTAATCCAGGTGAAATAGTAGTTAATGGTAAAAGATACGCCTCGAAAGCTGATTGGGTAAAAGAACAAAGAGCACAAAGAGAACAACAACCATAGGAAGTAGTAATAACTGGTAGGGCTGGTAAAAGATCTGCTTCTAAAGTCACACCAAGAGGTCAGGGATATTGGGATAAACAATACCAAGATTTCTTAGGTAAGATGACTGACGATTAGAAAGCGTGGTTAGCATAGAGAGGTATTGATTATAATTCTGCTCAACAAATGCAAACTTATTTAGCTAATCATGGTCAAGATCTTGGTAAATGGGGTGCTGATGGTAAATGGGCAGGTGCTTCCCAAGCAGCTTGGGATAATTTCGTTGCAACAACAATGAAGAATAATCCTTTACAAACTCCTGTAAGAGATCCACAACCTACAGTTGAACCAGTAGTTGATGCTGCAGACCCATTCGGATATAAGACATCTAATCATTATGGTGATGGCTTTGCTTTAAAGAATATGGGATTCAGTAATTATGCTGGATTACAAAAATTTGCTATGGGTGATGATCAATTTGCTAAAGACTTACGTGAAAGATTTGGTCAAGATGTAAGTCAGTGGGATCAAGCAGCTGTAGAAGGCGCATTGAATGTAAGTGGTCGTTATCGTGGTGGTAGAAGTGGCGACTTTGGTGATATGGCTCGTAGTATGCAAGATTGGGCTGCTAAGAAAAATGCTGCATATGATCAAAAAGAATTAGCTTCTAGAACTGGTGCAAGTGGTACAACATATTCTTCTCCAGAAATGATGAAGAAATTTGAGAGTATTAAAATATCCCCAGAAGTTAAATATGGTTAGAGTACTAAGTTTGATTTTAGTAATATGAAGTTTAATTCTGGATTTGGTAATACTGGCACTAATACTCTTGGAGATGCTGGGGCAGGTACTATGAACAATCAAAAACAATTAGCATATGCGGATAAGTAAATTACAATACGGAAATTCACTTTTGGAGGCAAGTAATCGACAAAGAGGAAAAGTTCAAGCTTGGGGTAATAGAGGTATTCAGCAAGTTGGTATGCAAGCTAAACAAGCTGAAGAAGAAGTTATTCAATATAAAAAAGCTACTGCTCGTGCTAATAAGAAGACAAAGACTCCTATGTAGTCAAATAACTTGGCTAAACTTCAAGACCAATTATGGAGAATTGGAGCATTCAAAGGAGTTAAAGATAGAAGAGGAAATGAATCTACATACTAGACTGCTGTTGATGGTATCAAAGGTAATATGACCAATACTGCTATTGCTAATGCTCAGAAAATGGGTTTCACTATTAACAATGATGGTAGTCTTAGTAAGACATCTGATACATCATCAAAAGTCACAAGTACTGCTAAAACACCAGAATAGTCTTCTAAAAAGACTAGATTTATGACATCTAGTGGTCCAATGATGCCTGCTCAAGTAATGGCACAAGCTTCAGAAGCTATTGCTAATAACAAGACACTACAAAATACTGCAGACTTCTTAGGACATAATCCTGCTGCTATGGCTTTAGAAGATTTAGATAGAGCTACTTCAAACCGTTTAGCTGAATCATTATTTGGTATAAGACCTTTCAAAGGTAGAACTGTTACTCGTTTACCTAATCTATAGACTGAGGAATTAAAGAAATAGGTTTTATTTGCTAGAAGTAAAGGTTAGAATAACTTTAATTCTGATATGTATAAAGCTATGTATGGTTATAATTATGCGTCTCGTAATGGAAAAGGTGGACAAGATAGAAGTGGATTTTGGAATAGAATGGATACTCCTACGGGACGTCTTGAGCATACATTAGGTGCTTATGGTTTTTATGTAGATAATAATGGTGACACAATAGTTGAGGATACATACGATTTTAATGTTGGACAAAAATAGGGAGGAGATGGAAGATATGCTGTAACCCGTAATTTCTTAGGAGAATTCGGAAGCAAATCTACTGATCCTAACGAGGGTAAAATCAAATATAGGATTAATTTAGGTAAATTATGACGAATGATTTGATTTCTAATCCCAGTACTGAAGCAGATTACTACTGTAATTTAATTATTAAAACTTCTGATGATATCGCTAAAGATATAGGAGTTTCTTATAGTGAATTATGGATAGGAATTATGCTTCTCGTGATTACTATAATAGGCTATTATATTGTAGTATCATGTGGTTCCCTCTATTCTAAATATAAAACACTATTTAAGTGGATGTTTTGGATAGGAATAATCTTTATAGGAGTATTGATATTCATCTTTATGAGTATAGTATCGACACTCTACGTAAATCCTTGAATAGCCAAGGATTTAATATCGCGGGATAACTGGAGGTGGTTCCCAGACTAGGCTCATAACCTAGAAACGTTGGTTCGAGTCCGACTCCCGCTACACATCGTGGTCGAGTGAAACTGGATAGTTATAAATCACACTAGTCTCATAAGCTAGGAATAACAGGTTCGACTCCTGTGACCGCAACACTTATTAAAATTATTGTTAAACAACGGTGCTGTCGTGAGACAGTCGTGTTATCCTTTACGTCGCAAGACGTGCTTTGTCATAGGCTTTGGGGACAGTGGTCTCCTAAATAGCAGTATAGCTTAGCGGCCTAAAGCGCAGCACTCATAATGCTGAGATCGTAGGTTCGAATCCAACTACTGCTACGCTTTTGATTTTTGATAGGTATAGCATAAAAAAAGGTAGCCATTCGTGAGAACAGCTACCTTATTTTTGTAAGTATTTTAAAATACCTTCAACATGAAGTCTTACAATATCTTGAAAACCTCTGTCACTAAGGAGATAATCAACATCTGATTTATTATCTTGGAAGAAGTTTTCAGTAAGAACAGCAGGACAAATAGTATGTTTAAGAACATATAAATGTGCTTCCTTATCTGGATCTCCATCAGAAAAATCAGTGCGCATTCTTTTATCTTGTGCATTATATTTGGCAGCATTATACAAACAGGTAGCTAAATCATCTGCTTTTGTTTTACCAGGAGTAGTATAAACTTCCCAGCCTGTTCCAGTGTGCCATTTACCATCTGATGATGCAGCATTAACATGAATACTTACATATATGCAATCCCCATATACTTTGCATAAATCATTTACAACCTTACAACGTAGACAAAGTTCCTATGATTGAGTAACATTTAAATCATCATCTTCAATGTCTATAAATACCTAATAACCATAATCCTATAGGATTGCTTTTACTGCTGCAACAATTTCTCTAGAATAAGCGTATTCTTTAAGTCTTTTGTCTGGTGAACATTTACCAGGTGTACTTTTTAAATGTGCAGTACCTAAAATAATTGTTTTCATAGTAAAATAGTTATTTAATTTGTTTAACATAAATCTGAATACTAAATTAGTCAAAATTGTCTCTAACTAAAAATTATTTATTATTATGATAGGAATTTATGTAATAGGAGTCGTTTTAACATTTATTATATCTATTGCTCTTTGTCGGTATGATGAAAAAAGATATAATAGCGACATGCAATATGAAATGTGTGCTGCAATCTCTCTATTCTCATGGATAGGATTAATAGGATTAGCAATAGCATATAGAAATGAAATAAGAACAGTTCTGAGGACACGTAAGTGTAGCAATGTACCACGTTAAGAAGTACGCGTGAGTGGTACTACGCTGGTGGGCCGTCTCATTAAACATCGAAATCCAAAATCGCGATACGGATTAGAGTCACTATTGAGATAGGAAAGGTGAAAGACCTTTAAGTAAGAACTGTTCTTTCCTCGGGAGTGTAGCGTAATTGGCTAACGTGCCTCCCTGTCACGGAGGAGTTCGGGGTTCGAGTCCCCCACTTCCGGCTAAAAAACCAGTCCACGAGTTCCGTTGAAAGCTCGCATAGCATAGGACTTAATTTATACATCGTTAACGGAGATGTATGATTAGCAGGGTTTTGTGGTTATTCCCTGCAAAGCTTGCCCCAATAGCTTTAATTGGTAGAGCAGCTGACTTGTAATCAGCAGGTTGTCGGTTCGAGTCCGGCTTGGGGCTCAATTTATTTATTTATTTATTAACTTAATTAATTATTTATTATGGCTAATTTATTTATTTTAAAAACAGTTCATGACAATGGTGAGTACAACGTTTGCTTAGGAGAATCTTATAGCAAAATTCATTTAACTGGTATTAAAGATATATCAGATAATTGTGCTACACATGAGATTATTCGAGAGTGTGCAGAATATATTAATGAAACTGACCATCCTTTCGATACTTTAGATTTTGTTGTTTCTGGAGATGGTAATGTTTATGATTTGTCCAGAAATCCTTGGGGATTTGAAACTGGTGTTAAATGTTATTACATAACTTTAGGTGGAAATACTGTTGATAAAATTGTCCCTAAAGAGTATGAGAAAGAAGAACTTGATGAAGTTTGGAAGGAACTCATTGATGATCCTGATTTAAATTGGGATTGGGATTAGTAATTTGTGGATTAATTCCACAAACAGGGCACGCGCCGAAGTTGGAGAGTCGGGCTTGACTGTAAATCAAGTGCCTTACGGCTGAGTAGGTTCGAATCCTACCGGGCCCACAAAAAATACTTATCAAAAACTCTTAATTATGAAAAGATTCTATTTCAAAAAGCTTAAGGGAAAAGTAAATCCCAATCCACGTAGGTTTACTCTAGACATTTATGAGAGGTATCTTACTGAAGAAGACAAAGTTCATGTAATTCATTGCGTGAATAGAGTAGATTTCAATAAGACTTTAAACTTCTTAAAGATGCACATATTCTTAAACATTAGTACTGATGATAAAGAGTTGTTAATCTATATGCCAAAGAGTTATATCTTAATGGTGGAGAGTGTCTCAGATGTCTGAGACATTTCGGACGCTTAGTTCAGCTGGTTCAGAATACTAGTCCTACAAACTAGAGATCGATGGTTCGAATCCATCAGTGTCCACTTAAACTCTCTCATTATGAAAATATTCATTTTAAAAGTTAAAAGAGAAATACTTAGAATGCAGTTAAAGTATCTTTACTTTAGGTTGCTAATAGCAAGAATATCTATTTATGGTTTTATACCAGGATGTATGAAATGCAACGTTAATCCAATAATGTTTGTGTTACTCTTACTAATGATTCCGGTATTTATTCTTGGAAGTATTCTCAAACCAGTTGCAATTCCTTGTTATGGTACAATCATAGCTATACTATTGCCGATTGTAGTTATGCAAGAAATATCCTCACATAAGAAATAGGGGTACTATTCTCAGGTACAATACTAGTTAGGTTCTTAGAGGACTGGCCAGGGCTTGTGTACGGCTTACTAGAGCAGTATGTGCACAAATAAATCCAACAGCTAACTTGGTTTACAATTATTAGAGACTTACTTAGAGAGGCTGTTGATCTAAGAAGTCTCAGGTTTTAGATGACTCAGTATTAACTAATACTATTGCTTATGATAGTTATTTATTTGAGTGGTAATCTTTTAGCCTTATATATGGCTTATAGGATAATACGCCATGAATGTGAATCTGACTTTCATACAAGAGTAGGAATGATTATTGGGATGGCATTCTTTTCTTGGATAGCAGTATCTTTAATGCTTACACATTTAAAACTGCATTATAAGTGGGAAATGCAAAGAATGTTAGAAACAGCAATTAAAGAAAAAATTTTACTTCTATAGTAAAGACGGGGCGTGGCGCAGTAGATAGCGCGCGGCATTTGGGATGCTGAGGTCGCAGGTTTGAGCCCTGTCGCCCCGACAATATAAGCTTCTCATTTGAGGAGCTTTTATTATTTTAGATTTATAGTTATGAAGATGAACACTCTTCTGGCAAAAGTTGATCATGCGTCAGCTTCTGCCGCAGCTATGGTCAAGGACTATGCTGCGTTCTTCAAAACCAAGCAAGGAGCATTCCGTGGTGAGAAGAACACGTATTCCGCTGTTAACGGATACGACGAGCGCCCTGAGCGCAACACACAGACTCGCGTACAGACAACTGTACAAGAGAAATTAGACTGGTTCGAAGAAAGATACATTCCGTATCTGAAAGAACTATTTAGCATCGAGTCTACTAATTCTGGAGATGCTTATAAGGTTGAGTTAGTTGTTGATGGAATCTCATTCGGTAAGCTGAGTGCTATCGAGTTGATGAGACTTCGAAACATCTTAACCAGTCGTGAACTCAATACTATGTATGAGAACATTCCTGTTCGTAGTGATGCAAAGATCTATGAGAAATGTGATGATGCACAGTATGAAGGTCGAGAGATCTTCCAAACTCCTGTTCTTAAGTCAGACGAGAGAACAACTGAGAAGGAAGAAATTATCCTGAAGGATCCAAACATCGATCCTCAGCATATGCCTGCTAACTATCGTGCACAGGTAACAGTCAAGAACAAGACTGTCAAGGTTGCTGAGACAACACATCAGGAGTTCACTGGTGAATGGACACAACGTAAACGTGCAGAACTCTTACGTCGTAAGAGTGCTATTCTTAATGCTATCACAGTTGCTTTGAAAGAAGTAAATGAGGTAGAGGCTAAGGAAGCAAATCTGAACGTTGATGCTCTTATTTCTTACATCCACTACGGTGGTCCAGGTAAGAACGTAAAGGTACAGTAACGAATCGACATATAGCTTTAGCTTTAAACACAACCTTCGGGTCTCAGCTTTATTTGGATACTAGATATTTAGATTTAGCATTGTGTCGAAAAGCTTCAGCCTTGAGATTCTTATGTGGAAACCCAACATCTATTTTTTAAACCGTAAATTCGGGGGTTCGAATCCCCCATTCCCCTCACTTGTCCACGGGTCCGTCTAGTAATAGACAATGGGACATTGTAGTATCACACCGCCTCTGATACTACACGCAACCTAGTAGTGTGTGTTCTTTCTCATGCTTTGAGATATAAAGTACTAGGAAAGCTTGGAAGGAGAAGAGACGTAGCAGGTTAACTGGGAATGCAGTGCGTATAATGGCAAAGAGTGAAGGCATTCTAATCCTGAAGATAAGTCCATTAATATCCTGCCTCCTTCCTAAATGGGGAATTAGTTAAGTGGATTAAAACATACGGGAAATTTAGCTTAAAGATGTTGAACGGTAGAAGCAAACTGTCAGGCTCTCATTGCTAGGATATTTGATTGAGAGTCTGGGGGGTCTAGCTCAGTTGGTAGAGCGCAACACAGTTAATGTTGAAGTCGGAGGTTCGATTCCTCCGACCTCCGCTATTATTCCAGTCCGAACTCAGAGCGGACTTTAAAATCTACTGAGCGCACAATGAGCAAGTGGCGGACAGCTTACTTCGTTGAAGACTGGCGGTTCGGTCGGAGGCTCTTCGGAGTATCAGGGAGAGAAGTGGAATACCTCTCCCTTTCGATTGATGTAATTTAGTATTTGATAAAGGAAGCCAAAACTATAAGTATTAACAATACGTTTATAAATTCTGAATTAAAGTTAAGGCTTCCATTTGAAGGGGTGGTGGAATGGTAGACACGTATGTAAGTTGGTGCATATCCTAGTTATTCGTTTGAATCCGTTCTATATTCTAGTTGTTAGAGCGTTGGTTGAGAGTTCGAGTCTCTCCCCCTTCACAAATTGGACCGGTAGCGCAGGTGGTCAGTTCGCGCCAGACTGAAAATCTGGAGATCGTGGTTCAACTCCACGTCGGTCCGCAATGATTGACAAAATTGTTAAATATGTACAGGGTAAATTACCTGTAACTGTTACTGAATCAGTATCTACCAATAGTAAATACATTAAGTATTCTGATGGTGGAAAACAAGTAAGAGTATCTGATCATTTCGGTAACATTAAGGACAATGTAGATGTAACAATCATTGTTCCTGAGAACCCAGGACAATTTATAGTTGTAATGGGATTTAAGACTTTTATTTATAGTTCTTTTCAAAAGGTTGCAGAGTTCATTGTTACATATTTAATACTTGAAGATAATGTTCTTGGTAAAGAATCAACTAAGATTAAAAATCAATCTCAAGTTATCTATGATATGCAGGTAAAGATTGATAATTTAACTTCTGAAAATGTCAAACTTAAAAAGTTAAATGATCAATTACAGGCATTAAATAAGAACTTAGCGAGCAACAATAAAGAATTAGAGCTTAGAAAGAAAGTTGAGCGTCAAGCTGCTGAAATTCAAATCTTGAATGAAAAGCAGGCTGAATCCAAAAAGTTAATTAAGCAGAAAGATGATGCTATTAAAGAAGCTGCTGATTTACTTGAGGATCTCTCAACAAATCCAGAGTTACGAGAAATGTTATATGATCGTAATTCAGGTAAGAAGTATTACATAGATAACTTTTCGGAAGAGATGCAAGATGTTGTTAAAGAATTAATTGCAAATTATTATAGCAAATGACAGTCAATGCGGTTAATGTAATACTTGAAAAGGCCTGGGAGATGAAGTCTCAGGCCTTAATATTTACAGACAAATTGTTTGCTATTTGGCCAAAAGACTATGATTGGAAGGTATATGACAATTTGAAAATATTATGTATATTTGACAAAACCTCTAAAGCAGAATCATATTTGGATACAGATAGTATCAGAAAAATTGTAATAAAAGATGAGTAACATTCATTGGTTAAAAACCAACAACACTTTTCGAAAGGTTGAAGGAGATTTCAGTACCATTGACTCAGTTCCAGTAGGTATTTATAATATTGGATTGAGTATGACAGGTTGGTATCTGGAAAAGTACGCAGACAAATTCACTTTCGATTACAAAATGTACGGATTACAGACAGAGTTCTGTAAGCACGTACTGAAGACTTATCACAACACTATTGGTAACTTTGGTATTATGTTAACTGGTACTAAAGGAACTGGTAAAACTGTAACAGCTAAAACTTTAGCAAATGATTTTAATCTTCCAGTAATTATTGTCAAGGATATGGGAGATTCTAATCAAAGCATGATTGAGTTCCTGAGTGGATTCAATTTTGATTGTGTTTTATTCCTTGACGAGTTTGAGAAGAATTTCTCTGATAAAGATTCTACTATCTTACAAATAATGGATGGTGTCTACAACATTGGTTATCGCAAGATATTCTTGTTAACAACTAATGAGATGACAGTAAATGAGAATCTTATTGGTAGACCATCTCGTATTCGTTATGTAAAGAGATTCGGAAACTTGGACATCAAGACTGTTGAAGATTATCTTAATGATGAACTTCAAGTTCCAGAGGCTCGTCAAGAGCTTATTGATTTCATTGATACCTTAACTATATCTACTATAGATATTCTTAAGACTATTGTCAATGAGGTTAATATCCATGGAATGGCTGGTCTTCTTAAGGCTAAGGAATTCTTTAATGTTAGCACTCTTGAGTTTAACTATTCATGTGTTCGTGGATATGTTGAGGAAGGAGAAATGATGAATGAGCCTGACAAATATAACATGAAGAATTTCTTAAAGGATGTTGAGAAGTATGAGAATCCTATTTGGGAACCTGGTTTCTATCGTAGTACTCCGAAGGAACAGTGGACACAATCTCAACAGAAGGAATTTGATGAATGGCAAGAGAATCGTAGAAAGACCTTCAATGGTGTTCAACGTATGAATTGTCATGCTAACTGTCGTTTTAACCATCTTAAGGTTGGAGGAGAATTTGATGGAGAAGAAATTGTGATTATTGATATTAAGAAGAATGTTGTTGTAACTCGTTATGATGACTACTTCTATTGGTATTACATTTCTAATCCTGCTAAGAAACCTTCATTATATGGTGGAGGATCAAGTGAAGACTTTGTAAGATTCTTAGACTATTAAAAATATAGAAGAGGGGATGTAGGCTTGAAAGCAGCCATCATCTAAGGAGTTCCGAGTGGAGAGCGTGGGTAAATACCCTTGAACCTGTAAGACTAGTATGCAGGGAAGATCGCTAAGTGCACCAGGAAGTAGTAGTGTGAGATGTCCTGGGAAACCACACGGATTTGAAGCGCGGATTTCAGCGAGTAACCTTCCTCAAGTCTTTGGCAGCATAGCTGCCAAAGCAAGGCTGAAATGCTGAGGGTTCCGAGGTGGCTCAATGTATTATCTATGTTGTCGGAGATTGTTTATGTGTTAGGCCCGAAAGTACAGGCGGAACCTGGGCTTAAAAGAAAACACTACGTGATAGTGTATGGGAGTATACTCTGAAAGAAGCGGTATATGCTCGTCAGTTACTGCGAATCACCTCTGTCTGACACTCAATGCACATAAGCGCCGTTGGAGGATTAGGCGTAAAAGCACACCCTCTTCTTTTTAATTATTATGAATTACCGTGATTTTCATCCAGGTGATATAGCTCTTGTATACGGTAGTCCTAAACGAATTGAACGTGTAGATAGAACACACGTTGCTACAAGAGCTGATAATGATAATTTAGAACTGTGGGCATATTCTGAAGATCTACGACCTATAATCCACTCTGATAAGCTTTGGCTATTAGATTTGGGTTTTGCATACAAGGACGATTATTATATCTATGATGTTAACGACAGGTACGTTGTTTATTGGAAACCAATTAACTGCATTGTAGAAGATCGTGAGGATACACATCCATATCGCAAAAGGTGTAGAACATTAGGAGATGTCCAACAGTTCTTTTATCAAATTGCTAATTTTGAATTACCATTACATGATAGCTGATCTTCTTACGATTCCAGAAGAAGTATATCAATTTTCTGGAAAGAATAAACCGTGTGAAATAACAGATATTGATCTTCTTGATTATCTTTATGAAGTGCAATCTATGGAATTGCGTCCCAGAATATATAGAGGTGATTATGGAGAAAGATTATGGTGTGTAGAAATCTATGACTGGTCTAAGAAGTTTGATAATCATATTAAAACTTTAGTAGGATATGTAACTAGGAAAGATGCTGTACACTATGCATTGTTATGGTATTTTGAAAGCTCTGTTAAAGAAAGTTAAAAATCTTGTCTTTTATATACTTAGCTGAGTAGTATAGACTTACAACTTGGCAAGGTAGCGAAAAAGGGTTTATAGTAGCGTCCACAAACCAGAAACCCTGAGCCTCGTAAGTACAATTCAGTACGGAAGAGAGCAACAGTCCATTGGGTAATTCCATAGGAGTGCTGTTAGGTGGACATTTTTAAGACCAATTGATGGTAATTAACAATATAGTAAAGCTCGTAGAACTCTCGTCTGTGAAGATATAGAGTTCTTATTGGGGTCATAGCTCAGTTGACTAGAGCACCTCGTTTGCACCGAGGAGGTCGTGGGTTTGAGTCCCACTGGCTCCACATATCGTTAATCTATAGATATGACATTACAAGAAGAGAACGAAAAACTTAGAGAAAAACTAAGTGAGTATGAAGATTTACTGCTAAAAATGATGGAAGGACCGTATTCAAGTGGTACGATCATTTCAAAAACTGCTCTTAGTATGTATAGAGTAGCAACAGATGCAGGCACAGAAGTAATTATTACTGCACATCCTGAGATTAAAAGGAGTGACCTCAAAGAAGGGTGCAGAGTAATTATTAACACTAAGATGATTACAAATGTTCTTCCTGTAGAATTAGAAAAGACACCAGAAGAAGTTAAATTTGATTTTATTGATTGGAGTCAAATTGCTGGTGTTAGGTCGCAGGTTGAACGAATTAAAGAAGCTGTCAATGCTCCATTACTATTCGGAAAGTATTACAAAGAATATGGATTATCTCCATGTAAAGGTATTCTTTTGTATGGACCTCCGGGTTGTGGTAAAACTCTTATTGCAAGAGCAATTGCTACTAACTTCTTAAGAGGTAAGAACATTACTAAAGATTCTTTCATTTATATGAAAGGAGGAGAAATGTTAAGTCCATATGTAGGTGTTGCTGAAAATAATATTAAATCAGTGTTTACAAGGGCGAGACGTAATTTTGAGAAGAGTGGTAATAAGTCTGTTATCTTTATTGATGAAGCTGAAGCATTATTACCTGCAAGAGGTTCACGCAGAAGTTCAGATGTAGAGACAACAATTGTTCCAACTTTCCTTTCTGAGATGGATGGATTTGAAGACAGCAGTACCTTTGTTATACTAGCAACTAATTACCCAGGACAAATTGATCCAGCTGTAATAAGACCAGGTAGAATTGATCTCCGAATAGAGATTGGTAGGCCTAATGTCGAGGATGCAGAAGAAATATTTGATCTTTATTTAAATAAAACCAAATGTGGAACTAACAAGTTAGCTCAGATGGCTGCTAAAAGACTATTTAAGTCTGATGTGGCTAAGAATGTATCAGGAGCACTTATTAAGAATGTTGTGGATAGAGCCACATTATCAGCAGTTAAACGTGCTGTAAATGGTGACAATAGTGGAGTAAACGAGAAAGACATAATCGTAGCAATAGAAGAGTTATGAAGCAAGACAAATTAAAAGCAGCTACACTTCAGCAAACTAGAGAGGAAGATCTTAAATCCGAGTTTGAAGCAATTAAAAACAAGGATGTTGAGAAAGCAACAACTAAGATTGTTAATATTAAAATCAGAGTAGGATGTGGCTGTGGAGGTTCTTATGACAGATATCATGTAGAAGTTCCAATTGATTCTGAAATTGAAGACGGAGACTACTTTGATGGCTTTGAAGATTGGATGGATAATATTGAGGATGGATGGGTTTATTAGAGTATTTAATATTGGTGGCATTATGTGCTGCTAGTATTAGTTACACTATCAGCTACACCTCAATATTTCTTGGTTTTAGAGAATGGATTTCAAAGTTCCATCATAAGTTAGAAGAACTTATCCATTGTCCTTATTGTTTGAGTCATTACATAATACTTACAATAATGTTTACTACTAAGGATATTAGTAGTAAATTAGTACCAATAACAGATTTTATTATATATAATTTCTTATTTACTTGGTTTTGTATTGTATGTATTACTAGTCTTTTACACTGCATAATGCTTATAGCATATCGTCCTATTATGCAATATATGGCTGATAGGAAAATTGCTAAAATCAAATTTAAAAAGGGGAAATAATTTTCCCCTAAATGCGCCGGTAGTTCAGTAGGTTAGAATGGTGGTCTCCAAAACCATTGGTCGTGGGTTCGAATCCTTCCCGGCGTGCTACGCTTCTGCCTAAGAAGCGCGTACGAGAGTTTTTGATAGTGCTTGCTCGTGAGAGTAGGCACTAGTTTTTGAAAAAATTAATAACAAGATATGGATAGTAGCCGTTTGAGAGGATTCTTAAAAGTACATGTATTTAAAGGATCTTTTTCTTTAAGAAAAGTTTCCGATGATGGAAATTTAAAAGTGTTTAGATCAGGTAGTATAATAGCAGCATGTTCCAGCGATACAGAAGTATCTAGAAAAGCTGTATTAGACTACGCTTTATCTGTAAGAGATAGTTTGTACGCTCCTTATTTATTCCAAGGATTATCTGAGGAAGAGACATTGAAGATGATTGAGAGAAGAATCTTTAATATTAAGGAGGGCGGTGCATACTTTCTTTAAAAATCTATTCCGAACCAGTTGGCATTACGACGGTGGACCACAAGGAGAAGGACGTACGCTTCAGGCTTGTTGAATGCTGGTGTAAAGAGCCTCCAGTACTTATGTATAATGCAACTTACTGTACAGGGTTCGGAATTTGGGGAGAAAGCTTAAGTGGTATACAGCAGAGGCCTGTTAAGCCTAAGATAGTGGGTTCGAATCCCTCTCTCCCCGCTTTCTCCGTCCAAGTGGTGGGACGTATAAATAACACCATTCGTTCAGGCACCAACTGGGTACCACAGACTGCCGCACTAACGACATGAGTGCTGAAATGTTAACCACGTTCTAAAGAAGCATAAGATGTGGGTATGTGACTAGAGCAGAAACTCTAGCAGAACTGTTTGAAGAGGCACACGAATCGACAGCGAATAGGACATGTGCTACCGTTACGATGAGAATAAGTTGACGGATGTTAGTGTCCTTTATGGCTCTTTAGCTCAGTGGTAGAGCATCGCGCTGTTAACGCGACGGTCGTCAGTTCGATCCTGACAGGGGCCTCAACATTTATTAATTATGAAGCAAATGACTGTACTTGCAAGAAAAATGACTGACTTGGAGAAGAGCAGACTTCGTAAATTTAAGAAGAATCATAAAGGTGCTAAAGCTTATTATTCTACAGACTATTCGTTAGGTGTAGGATATGATATTATAGCATCTACGCTCGATCTAACTCAAGAAAGAAATCGTCTCCTTATAGACGAAAGTAACAGTAAGTTTATTACTGATGAAGAAAACGAATTAAAGAATTTTTAAATGGAACAAATTTATTATGGTGTAGCTGTATTTGTATACAGCCTATTTATTGTCCGATTTATCCTTAGTTGGGTAGGTGGTGACTTTGATTTGGATATGGATGCCGATGGAGATATTGATTTAGGAGATGTAGTATCTTTTAAAGGTGCTACTCACTTTTTAATGGGATTTTCCGGTTGGTTGTCTGTGAAAAGTTTTACAACTCACAATGTTATGTGGTATGATTATCTTATTGCATTTGCATTGGGAGTTATTTTCGTGATAATACTTTACTTCGTATACAAATTCATGATGTCTCTAGAAAAGAAGCCGCAAGTGCTTACAGGTAAACAATTGATTGGCAAGACTGCTAAGGTCTATTTAAGAACGGGTTATGATAGTATAGATGATACGTGCAAATATGTCATTACCGTTGACAATAATGTCGGGACTATGGAGTATCCTGCTAAATCCAAATCTGTGTACAATGTAGGTGACAGTGTGACTATTTCTGATTTTGCAAACGCTTATTACATTATTTAAAAAATGACATTGACAACAATGATTATCGCGGCAGTTATTGTACTGCTTGTGATTTTAACAATTATCGGACTCTTGTCTCGTTATCGCAAGTGTCCAAGTGACCAACTCTTAGTTGTGTTTGGTAAAGTGGGTGGAAAATCTGCTGCCAAGATATATCCTGGAGGTGGTGTGTTTGTATGGCCTGTCATTCAGGACTACAAAGTTATGTCGATGAAACCATTTCAGATTAACTCGGAAGTAGTTGGTCCTGATAGTGGTATGATTCAGACTCATGTGAAGGTAGCTTTAACTACTGCAATCTCTCAAGATCCCACTATTCAGCAAAATGCTGCTGCTCGTTTCTTAAGTGCTGACAAACAAGAAATTCAGAAACAGATTCAAACCATTCTTGAAGGTGAAGTAAGATTAATTATTGCTTCATTGTCAATTGAGGAGATTAACTCCAATCGAGATGCCTTTAAGACTAAGGTTAAAGATAGTCTTGGTACTGAACTTGCTAAGGTTGGTTATGATATAACTAATATTAACATTCAGGAAATCACTGATGAACAAGACTACATTAAAAATCTATCTAAGAAGAAGGAAACGGAGGCAAGAGCTAATGCTGAGGCTGATATTGCTGACAAGGAAAAAGATGGAGCTATTAGAAAAGCTAAGATTAGACAAGAGCAGGAAATCCAAGTAGCAACTGCTGATAAGGAAAGAGAGACTACAGTTTCTCAAACTAAGCAGGAGCAGGCTGTAAGAGTAGCAGAAATTGAGAAAGAACAGGAAACTCAGATTGCCGAAACTCAGAAGGCAAAGGAAGTACAGCTTTCCGAAATTGAGAAGGAGAAGCAGACTGGTATCGCTAACCAGAAGGCTCTTCAGACTGCTGCTGTAGCAAATGCTGATGCAGATGCTGAATCTAAGAAAGCAGAGGCTGATGCTCGTAAGGTTGCAGCTGTTGCTGAACAGAAGGCAAAGGCTGAATCTTCTAAGGCAGAATCTGAAGCAACTCAGCGTAAAGCTGTAGCCGCTGCTCAGGCAGATGCTGAAGCTACTGAGAACGAGAAGGAAGCTTTAAAGCAGACTCGTATTGCTGAAGCTAATCAGAAGAAGGAAGCTGATATTGCTAAGGCAACTCAGGAGAAGGAAGCAAAGAAAGCTGAGTATGAGTCACAGAAGCAGATTCGTAAGGCTAAGGCTGACCAGGATGCAGGTGTAGCTGAGCAGAATGCAAAGATTCTTGTTGCTGAGGCTCGTGCGAAGGCTGGTCAGGCAGAAGCTGATGCTGACAAGACTGTCCAGGTTGCTAAGATTGAAGCTGATATGAAGGCTGCTAAGACTAAGCAAGAACGTCAGTTAGAGGTTAACGAGGCTGAAGCCAAGGCAGTTGAAGCTAAGTTAAATGCTGAGCAGGTTGTTCCAGCCGAGCAGTCTAAGAAGAAGACTATCATCGAAGCAGAAGCTATTAAAGAGAAGGCAATTCTCGAAGCTGAAGCAGAGAAACAGCGTATTCTTAAGAAGGCTGAAGCCGATTCTGAGGAAATCAAACTGAAGAAGTTAGCAGAAGCTGAGGGTACAAAGCAGATTAAGCTGGCTGAAGCTGAGGGTCAGAAGGCTCTGTGGTTTGCAGAGGCAGAGGCTCTTCAGAAGAAGGAAATGGCTCCTGCACTTGCTCTGGAGAAGATGGTACAGTCATTCGGTGGTAACCCAGATCTTCTTGTTCAATACAAGATGGTTGACCAGTATAAGGGTATTGCTGAAGCTTCTGAGAAGATGCTTGAGCATATTCAGCTTGGTAATGTCACTGTTTATGGTGACGCTACAACTGGTGCGAAGTTTGCTAAGAGCTTTATTGAGATGTTCACTCCTGGTCTTGACATCGTTCAGAATGGTTTCAAAGACAAGTTTAAGGAAGTGTTCGGTCTTGATAAGAAGTCTGAAGAACTTCCCGAAGAGAAAACTGACGAAAACTTCGAGGAGGTTAAGTAATGAGTTTATACAAGTAAAGTATTATCCCTCTCTGAAAAGGGAGGGAACATGGGTCAATTAGTTCAACGGCTAGAATGAAGGTTTGTGGCACCTAAGACGTAGGTTCGACTCCTACATTGACCCCAATTAATTTTTAAAACGTTTTAAATTATGGGATGGTTAAGCAAGAAAAAGAAATCTGAAGAAGATGAGAAGAAAGAATCTCTCATCAAGGAAGGAAAAGAACTCGGTCTCAATCTTGAGAAGAGTATGAGTGTTTATGAAATGGAACATCGAATCTCTGAGGAGAAGGAGAAGCAGAAGCCAACTCCTAAACCTCAGCCATCACCAAGACGAGGTGAGCACTAAGATTGAGAAAATCCGATTTGCTATTATGCATAACCCTACGCTTATTCCTGCATTATTGAGGGATACGTCGGTGAATAAAGGGTTAATCTACAGGGAATTGCGTAAAGCTCTTCCTTGTAGAATCGGAATAGAATTCGAAATGGGAGCAAGTTTTCTTACAGGTTTTCAATCCAAGTACAGTCAACCAAAAGCAACTGATAAAGAGATGCAAGAGCATTATGGAGTATTAGAAATAAGATCCGACAGTTCTTCCGTCACTTTAAATCAAGCCTTAACCAGAAGGGACAGAGTTCGCAGACAGCTTAATGATCCATTTATGGACGAGCCTGCTGACGATGCTGATCCTGATAGGTTGATTGAAACTAGAGTATCTATTAAAGATTATTCTCAACTTGTTGGACTTTACAAATTTATGCAAGATTTACCTGAATTTTGTACTCTACACGAAGGAGGAGGAATTCATATTCATATTGATATGTCTATGTTTCCGTATGAGAATACCAATAAAGAGAATGAAATTCATAAATGGATTACTCATAGATTGAATGAAGTAGGAAGCTTGTTCCCTGTTTATAAAGGAAAATATAATCGTAAGTTGGTAGGGATACGAGCAAAATCTACATGGGTGAATATTAGTAGACTACATACGCTTGAATTTCGTACCCCGCCACTTACTTTTGACTACTACACACTTATGAGTTGGATAGTTGGAATTGTAAAGTTCCGTAATAAGCTGATTCATGAGTGTAGACTAAGGTCTAAGCTTTCTGCTAAGAATACAGTGGAAACTATAAATCAACTTATGATAGACCTTAATGAGATGCAGTGTAATCCACCAACCACCAATGTCATGGATGGTTATGTTGCTGTAGCCAACAATAACAGAAGTGACGGAACTTATTGGACTTTCACTCAAGCTGACTCTGGCACCGTATGGACAGCTGAATCTCGTTAAGAAATGCTTTAGAAAGGACATTGCCGTCTTTTTAAAGTATTTTAACTTTGACATTAGGCAAGATGTCAGTAGTTTATCGTAGCACAGCTGAGGAATTGCAAACCTTGGTAATACTGCTATATCGTGCGGGTCTAGGCACACCACACATACCTAAGTGGTTAAATAAATGGGAAAAGCCTGGCTGGAGCTTTGTATGTTGTAGTCAGGTGCAATGGAGGAGTGGGAGAGTGGTTTATTCCAGCTGTCTTGAAAATTTATAATCTAATTATGAATCCTTGGTCATCTAATTACAAATCGCATCAAGGGAATGTAGGATTAGGTAGAGCTATAGCATACTATACAGCTCAATGTGTACCTGTCTTACTCCCACTAAATGATACTTAGAAGTATGATTTAGCAGTCGATAAAGATGGTAAGTTACAAAGAGTATCTGTAAAGACAACTCAAGGAAAGAATAAAACAGGAACTTATTATACTGTTCAATTAAAGAATAGTGGAGGAGCCTCTGGAAAGTCTGTTATAAGACATTTCGATAATAGTTCTTGTGATATTTTATTCATTGTAACTGTAGAAGGAACTATGTATGAAATACCTTCCTCTTTAATAAATGTTAGTGCTCAACTAACTTTAACTGAAGATTGGGATGATTATATAGTCACATTAGATTGGGGTACGAGTGCTCCTGAGGAAACTCAGGAAGTAGAAGCAGGCTAATTCGGTGAAGGTTATAGCCCTATAAATATAAATAACGCCGAGCTAAATTAAGAGAACTATCGAGATTGGTAGGGATAGTACTGAAGTAGGGTACCGATAAGCATGGGTCACAAAACCCTGAATATGTCGCAATCTATCCTATAGTTCTCTTATAAATGTGTACAGACTATACACCTGCAACCTAAACACTTTATGTGCATGGTTAAGACATAGTCGGTCTGTTCGTAAGAACAGAGGAAAACAGCCGACCGCTAACACCGGTCCGTCGGTTCGAATCCGGCCTCCTCCGCTATCCGAGGTTGAGGTACATACTCGATTTGTACTGTAATTGGAGGTGGTTCCTTAATAGTTTAAGGGTGTAGGATTGATTGGTGATATAAGACGGTATGTTGGTTAACCGAACCCTGTAGGAGGGCATAGTAGGATGTAAGCACCGTTACTTACTTAATAATACTACTATTACGAAGGTTCAATTCCTTCTATCACCACCTTCGGAGAGTTGGGTGAGTGGTTTAAACCACCGACCTGCTAAGTCGGTGTCCGCTAACAACGGGCCACTAGTTCGAATCTAGTACTCTCCGCAATAAATTTTTAATCTATGGTACTAACAACTTATTTAGTAGGAGTTATTGTTGCCCTTTACCTTATAGGAAAACTCTTATATGAAAGAGATGAAAGTGAAGGTGGTGTAGTATGTTATACATTTGCCATTTTCTCATGGGTGACAGTATTAATATTAGTGATTGCCAAAAAGTTTGATAGATTATGAGCTGGCAGGAAATAATCTTCTATTGTGCTATAATAGCTGGACAAATAGCTATTATTTGGATATTATTTAACGAAAGAAATTTTTAAAATATGGAGGTAAATAATCGAATTGTAGAAATTCTTAAAGACAAATTGATGGTTGATGAAATCAGCTCTGATGATAATTTAATAATTGATCTGAAAGCAGATAGTCTTGACATAATCGAGTTAGTCATGGAATTAGAACATGAATTTGATATTGTTATCTTAGACGAAGAAGTAGATCCTAACTTTGATAGTGTAGGTCATTTAATAGATTTCATACAAACCAAAGTAAATAACAAATAATGGAAAATATAATTAATATTAACGAACCTTGTATTCAAGATCTTATAATCCAGAAAGGAGAATAGGATTTATGTCTTACGACAAAAGATGGTCAAATTGAGTATAAATTGTTTTTAGGTGACAAAGATTCGGTGATGTTAACTCTCAACTTTGGAGATGTCTCCAGTATAGGTTGGGGTGGTACAGATAACTGGGGTAAAGATAAGCTTCCTCTATACTTAGAAAGTAATAAAGGTGCTGAGAATTATGACAGTGTATTTGTTGATAATATCACTATTCAGGAGTATGCCGGAGAAGGAAATTGGTGTAAATGCGAACTTATAAATAAAGGTAAAACGGTTCATTACGTGGCTGTAAACGAAAATCGATTGGATAAGGAACGCGTAGCATATTTCTGGCATACTACTACTGACTCTGTAGTTAATAATGGATTTAATAAAGGAAAACCAGTTGCAAAGAAATGGTGTGTGACTGTTATTCAAAATCCAGGAAAAGCACAAGAATAGCCAAAAGAAGAAGAAAAGAAAGTTGATCTCGGAAAATATCTTTATTCAGTAGGATTATTATCGGATTTACATATTTGTAAAGCTAATAATAATGATTCGTTAAACTGGTGGGATGAAGATGACTTTAAGAGAGCAATGAATTTATATGTAAATGATAAAAATATTAAGTTTATTGCATCTTGTGGTGATATTTCCGAAGCACAAACTAATGATAATATTAAACACCCAGAATCAACAGCAGAAACTGATTATGCTGAGTTTACAGAAATGTATGATGTACCTTATTGGCAAGTAGCAGGATTAAGATTCTTTAGTCCATTAGGTAATCATGATTTCTATGGAATGTTTGAAGGTAGACAAGGAGACACAATAACTAAAAAGAAAAACTCAGAAACTATAAACGGTTACAATGCTGGAGTAAAAGAACGTATAGGTAATTGGATTACAGGACAACAAATAAATGGAATTGTTCCAGGTAGAGGAAGAATTCAATTTGAACTTGAGAATGGTAAGAGTACTGCAAATGGTCAAGCAGATATGAGATTCTTCTCATATAACGATTATGTAGACTTGTACGCAAAAGAAAATGGTTATACAGGTTCAATATGGGATTCTTCTAAAGGTGGAATATCTGACAAAGCAATCGAAACTGCAAAGAAATATGTCAATAGTAATTGGAATAAAGTAAAAGACAATTTAACTATGTGGAATGATGGCGGAGGTCACGGTCGTAATGGTTATTCTAAATTAAACTATTGGATGAAAAAAGACAATGATATTTACATATTCTTATCAGTAGATTATGGCGATGATATATGGGGCATTAAAAGTGGTTGGCATGATAGAATGATTCATGCAAGAACTATTATTAATCTTAATGAAGATGATCCATATGTCAAGAGAATGAAAGAGTATGTTGGAGATACTGGTTATTCAAAAGCTGATGAAGCTTATAACTATCAGTATTATAGTCCTAACACTCTTATATGGTTGAAGGAACTTCTTGAGAATAATAAGGATAAGAAGATTTACATCTTCACTCATCACTTTATGCCTAATCGTGTTGGTAATGGTGTTGGACTTGCTAAAGATGGAAATTGGTATTACTCTGTAATCAATCCTGATGGAGTAAAAGAGAATGGTTATAATAAGGGATCTAATGCATTAACTGGTATTGAGTTCTGGTTTATTGATAAGCTTATGAATCAATATAATAATGTGATATGGTTCAGTGGTCATTCTCATATAAGTTTTGCATCTGGTGCTAACTTTGATAATCATGATTACTCTATAGTAAATCCATCTGAGAAAAGTGAATATGTATATACTAAGAGTAATACAATTCCAACTAAAGAATCAGCATGGTGTGTAGCACTTCCATCACTTTCTAAACCAAGAGGTATTGATAATGGTCAATCAGTAAGACATTATGAAGATGCTGAAATGGGTATTATGGAAGTATATGAGAAAGGTGTTAAGATAAAAGGATATAAAATCCGAGAAAATAACAAAGATGTCAACGAGTTACTTGTTGAAAAAGAAATTCAATTAATCAATTAACAATTATGAAACGTTTGTGAACACGTAACAAGGGTCCGGACAATCAAGTTAATATTTTGACTATTCGTAGATAATTTATTAACTAATTTTTAAAATGATTGTATTATGAGACCAAATGTATTTAAATTTCAAAGTGATATTAAGATCTTAGTTGCTAAACAGAAAGGGACTGGAGATTGCGGAGTATGGATGCATCCAATGTACTGTGCTTATTATTTAATAAAGCATAATGTTCAAGAAATTGATAAGTTCATTGAAGATGATATTAAGAAATCCTATAAAGCATTACCAGATGAATATTCTAAGAAAGCTTTTCGCAAGAAAGTCGAAGACTACTATATTCAATACGGAGAAGAGACTGTACGTGCTGATAGATAAAGAACTTGATTCAATCTATGGATGTGTTCAAGGAGGACACGTAGTAGCTGAATGGCTTTTAAAGCATCCTCAGCAAGATTGGAACAATAGTTACCTTATCTATGTGTCAGCAGATGTAATAATGTGGAAAGAGAAATTAGATATTCTCGAAATAGATTATACAGAGTTTCGTGAACCTGACCTTAATAATAAGGTAACAGCATTAGCAATTCTGAATAATGACAGACTCTTTAAGAAACTAAGATTGATAAAATAATATCTTCCGAGGTAGTGGCGAGGAGCAGCTAGTTGACAACAAGACGTAGCTGTGCGAACAAAGCGTAGGGGCTGAATACAACCGAGAAGTTGTACGAGAGCTGTGTAGGAAGATACCCTCTATCTGCAGGTAGAGGGACTTGATCGTATAGCTCAATGATAGAGCAGCGGTCCTCAAAACCGAAGGTTTAGGGTTTGAATCCCTATACGATCACTCCCCACTGTGAAGTGGCATCTCCTTTCATTAAAAACAAATGTCACTAAATTTCTCGGGACTCAGAGGAGTCCCACTTGGGTACATAGCTCAGTAGGTTAGAGCACTGCCCTGATAAGGCAGAGGTCACAGGTTCAAGTCCTGTTGTACCCACATGACGAAACAAGAAGCAGTTAAAGAAATACGTTCTAAGACAGGAGTACCACTAACGTGGTGCAAAGAAGCTTACGATAAATGTAAAGGTGATATACAATTGTCTGTAGAATGGATACATAAGCACTATGGTAATCATTGGGCTATGTAAGACTTCCAAGAGAGTACAAGGCTAAAACCGGGATTGGACACTTACCCTACGTGTAGGGGGAGGACAGTATAGCCAATAAAGTAAGGATGAAACCGCCTGAAGCCGTGGAAGACGTATGATTCATATATTACTCTCATTAGGGCCCTTAGCTCAGTTGGTCAGAGCAGCAGACTCATAATCTGAAGGTCGGGGGATCATAACCCTCAGGGCCCACCCTAAACTTATAAATATATGAGTGAAAAGAAATGGTCAGTAAAGTATCGAGATCATAGCTTCCGCGGTAAACGCGGAAAGAAGGGAGGTTCACAATTCCCACGTCATGCTATGAAACTATTTGAGGGAACTCATTTAGGAATGAAGAAAAAGTATTATTCAAAGAGTCACATGGGTGCTGGTTGGCATTACGGTGGTGCTGGTCTTAACTCTAAGTATATTATAGGACTCTTGAATAAATTTGTAGGTAAACCCTACGAAGATTTCAAACAGATATTCGATAACAAACTTAGACAAATTAAAAAGAAGTATGACATTCATTGGTGTAAGTTAGAAGATTATTTACACGATGAACCAAAGACCTGTTATTGGAAACAAGAGTTTTATCTTGATGATAATGGTTTGATTCAGCGTTGTAAATTAATTTCTCGTCACAGTATGTGGCTTAAACTCACCAAGAAACAACAAAAGTTTAATGAGAGAGTTAAAATACCTAATCTAGGAGTATGTAGAGATGATGTTCATTATCCAGTAAAGAAAAGTTACTGGGGCAATTATGAAGATGAATCATCTACATTTGGAATGCATAAGCATAAAAAGAAAGGTCCGATTCTTCTCGGAGAATTTTGGGTAATAGTTAATAAAAAAGTATTAAAATTACCAGTATATACATATAATGATGGTTATATGGTTGAGTATTATAATTATCAAGATACTCATTATGATTATCGTTTGAGAAAGTATATAACAACTCCATTTGAAGATTATGTTCCTTATTATGCCAAGTATGATGAATCTATTCGTAAGAAGCGTGCTCAAGTAGTTAATGATTGGATACCTATTAAAACTAACATTAGTAATAAAATGAAGGGACAAGACTGTTGGGTTATTGCTGATAATCCAGAAGTTATTGATGCTAAAAGGAATATCCATAATTTAGAAGTACAACTTAGGAAACAGCAAGGTTCTGAGAATATCGAAGCATTGATTAAAAAATTAGAAGAAGAGCGAAAGAAAATAGAATCTCTTCCGGCAAAGAAACATATCAATTTAGGTTATGGTAAATTTTATCTCTTTGTAAAGAAAGCTGATTATGAAAGAAAAATTGAAAGATTGGTGGCGAAAAATCAACCATGCTAAATATCAACACTACTTTGAAGAGTGGTATTCAAATCTAACGGAGGGCCAACTTAGTTGGCTCTCTGCTCATTTTTAGTAATGCTGGTCAACGAGTGAAAGCTGTAGAGCAGGGCAACTAGTATTAGTCCCATGAAATAACCTCGATGGTTATGAAGCTGGTGAGTGTAACTAAGTAAGGTATAGGAAAGCTATACACGATGGAAGGCATTACTAACGTGCTCATAGCTCAATGGTAGAGCCTCGGACTTTTAATCCGGTGATCTGGGTTCGATTCCCAGTGGGCACACAATGGGCAAATCAAACCCCTCACTTATATATCAACGTATAGCGTAAACACGTAAGAATATATAAACATAGAGTCCCTGATTATTTGTCCTTGGAGATATAAACATTGAACCTGGTTTGACCGCGCGGAGTTGTAGGGGTCGCTCCCCGAAAAAACATCCAGTTTGCCCAGTCAATATGTTTTATCTCCTAAAAAGCCCCTATGGCAGAAGGGTTTATGCACCAGACTCTTAATCTGGCTATCAAGGTTCGAGTCCTTGTGGGGGTACAATAAAAAATTTTAAAGATATGATTAGTTATGAAGGTCATGGATGTTCAGCTGTTGTTGCTGTTTTAATATTAGTAGCAGCTGCACTATTCTTACAGGCATGGTTAGTCCAATTATTATGGAATTGGTTAGTTCCTATGTTTTGGACAAGTGCACCTATCTTAACTTACTGGCAATCATTTGGTTGCTGTGTATTGTTGGGAATTATAGGTAGCAAATTTAGATCCTCTAGTAAATAATTAAACTGTCGGAAAATAATGATGTACAGAGTAATTACAATTGTTTACACTAGGCGAAAACTGTCAGCATTAGAAATAGCTGAACAGAAGAAGTACCTATTTATTTGTGACTATGAAGTAAAGATTGGAGATATGTTAGATTCTCCTGTCTACGCTACTCCATGTCAGGTTGTGGATGTTACTTGGAAGAGTTCTAAACCAATGAACCCTCGAGGGCAATATCTAAAAACTCTCATTGTAGAAAGAATTAACGGTAAATCAGTAAATGATGAACCAGAAGTTATTAATCCATCTAAAAGTAAAGAAATGAAGGACAATTCAATGTTCAGTGGAATTATGTCTAAGTATTCTGGACAATTCATTCCACAAAAGGAAGACAAAGTGCGTATGTCACTTAATGGTCTATTGTGTGTTCCTCAGGATGGAGAGTATGTTGGTGTAAATGGAGAAGAGCTTGTATCTTTCCCACCAGAAATGACTCTTCAGATTCCTGTGTATTCTATTATTAAAGCTAACTCAGCTGTAGTTCCTGGAGACATTATCAAGAATGGTAACAACTATTCTAAGGTAATTGGAATTAATCCTGATGGAAGCTTAAAGATCTTGTCGTTTACCGGTTTCACTCACAATAAGAAGCCTGTTACAGACTTCATTATGGGTGCTGCTACTACTCGTGTGCTTATCAATATGTTTAACTTCGATGAGAAGTCTGGATTCAATCCTATCTTCTTTGCTATGGCAAGTGGAGAATCTATCGATGTTAACTCATTGATGATGCTTTCTATGACTCCTCAGGGTAAGAACCTCTTCAGCAATGCTGGTGGTGGTTTCAATCCTGCTATGTTATGGATGCTTGATAAGAACCGTCAAGAGAATGGTGGTGGAATGGACATGATGTCAATGTTTATGATGTCCTCTATGATGGGCGGACAGAATCCATTTGGTAACATGTTTGGAGCAGCTCCTCAACCAGCTCCTCAGCCAGCAACTAAACCAGCTGAGCCATCTGCAGATGAAGCCTTGAATATTATTCTCAAGGATCCTGATGCTTTAGCTAAATTAAAGGACGCATTAAAAGCTGAGTAATATGGGTGGTGGTAGTTACGATCCGATAGCGTCTCGTAGTAGATCTACGACGTATTATCAAAATAGGTCTCGAGAAGAAGTATTCTCTCAGCGTCATATGGATCCTTTAATGAATCCGAAGGGTGTAGCATATCGTGAAGCCCGTGACTCTGAAGAACATCCAGAATCGTTCCCAATTATTATTGCTCTCGATGAGACTGGTAGTATGGGACGTATTCCCGAAATTATTATCAAGAAGATTCTTCCTGACATTATGGAATCCATAATGAATGCAGGAGTTAAGGATCCTCAAGTAATGTTTATGGGAATTGGAGACTGTGCTAACTATGAAGAGGCTCCTCTTCAAGTTGGTCAGTTTGAAAGTTCCGACGAACTTATAGAAAAGTGGCTTACTAAAGTCTACTTGGAACATAAGGGAGGCGGAAACGGTTTCGAGTCCTATCCTCTAGCATGGTATTTTGCTGCTCACCATATCGTTACAGATTCGTGGGAAAAGAGACAGCAGAAAGGTGTTCTTATCACTATTGGTGATGAGAGTTATCAGCAACGTCTCTTAGCAGAACAGATTACACGCTATATTGGCGACACCCCCGAAGTCGATATAGTTGCGTCTGAACTGCTTGAACGTGTTCGTGAACAGTGGAATGTATTCCATATCCATTGTAATGGTGGCAGCTACCGTGCTTCTGAAACTAAATGGGAGAAACTCCTCGGTCCAAATCTCGTTGTCTCCGTAGATAATGATGGTATGGATATTAAGGATATTATCCCTCGTATTGTAGTTGGTTGTTATCGTAAACCAGAAGATGATGCGTAAAACTCAAATAGTACTGGGAGCCCTTTTCGGAGACGAAGGAAAGGGTTCCACAGTACAGTTTCTTTGTAAAGAACAATTAAGAAAAGGAATTACACCTTTAGTTATAAGGTTTAGTGGAGGACCACAAGCAGGACATCGTGTAATGTATAATGGTATTGATCACGTATGTTCTCTTTTAGGTTCAGGTGTTCTATTGGGCTGTCCTACATATCTTGATAAAGATGTTATGATTGATCCAATTTCTCTAATGAAAGAAGTGCAATCTCTTCAACAATTCGGAATAAACCCAGACATATACGTTCATCCATATTGCCGAGTTATTTTCCCTGATGATATTATAAAGAATCAGAGTAATAAAAAGACAATACAGGATGGTACTTGTGGTTGTGGCATATTTGAATGTTTTGATAGAAATCGTAAAAATCCAGATATACTTAGATGTATTGCTAGTGCAACTGTAGCTCCTGAGGATTATGTAGATCTTTATGGAGTTAAACACAATAGAGAGCAGTTTATTGAAGCGTGTAAATGGATGGATAACTATTGTCATATTCGTATGCTAGAAGAATTGGCAGAGATGCATAGTTCTCTAATATTTGAAGGAAGTCAAGGATTATTACTTGATATGGAAGGTGGTTTTATGCCTAATTGTACTCCTAGTATGGTTGGCTTAAATGGAGTAAGAGAAGAATTTCTTGAAAATGCTGAAGTTTTCTTAGTAATGAGAAGTTATCTTACTCGACATGGTAATGGTTATGATCCTGTTGGTGAATCATTTGTACGAAAGTATTTTACAAACTTAGAAGAACCTACAAATTTGAATGATGGTCCACAAGGACAATTCAAACTTGGTGTCCTTGATTTAGATCTAGTAATTCGCTCTTTTGACCGAAATCGTTTGGACAATTATAAAAGAATGTATAATATTGAATACAACGCAGTGATAACACACATGGATTGTAGTCCATATCCGACTATTATTCCTGCATTCTTCAATTATAGTAAAATTGATTATATTGATATTGATAAAGCAATGCAATATTGTTTTAGGCACATATCTCTTAAAAATACTTACTTAGGACTAGGTCCTGAGTCTGAAATCGTCCTCTTCAATAGATAATTTAATTTTTGAACTTGAAATTCAAATTGTTATGAAAAGAGTAAAGCATTTGATTGGAAGAATAGGCCGCGCTTATCTTAATGGTATGGTTGAAATGTATCGTCCAGCCTTAGAGCATAACGTTCCTATTATTTTCTAATCTCGCAATGCGGAGTGACGATCCGCATTACTGCTCCCATAGACGAATTGGTCAAGTCGTCACACTCTCAATGTGGAGATTCCGAGTTCGATCCTCGGTGGGAGTACAAAGTCCGAAGAAATTCGGCCAACCAGTCGGGATCCCCAGAGGTGGTAGTTATCTGTGCACGGAAGGACGCCATCGTGTTGGCTGGTTGAGATGCCCCTTTAGTTCAGTGAATAGAACGCTTCGCTACGAACGAAGAGGTCAGCGGTTTGAATCCGTTAAGGGGTACAATGAGGAGTACTTACCTCAGCACTCTTGGCGATAGCCCTTGAAAGCCATTTACACTGCAATGTATTTCGGCAAGTATCGTGATGTTATCAAAAGAGATGTAGTTGCAGCTACATAGGTGTAGTTCATGGGAATAGAACGTTGCTCAGCAGCAGACGGTAAGAAGTTATCGTGGTGTGGTGACGAGAAAGAACCAGGTTCGAGTCCTGGCACCTAGCAATTTGTTTACAAAATTAAGAATGTGAGAATAATGCACTCACATGAAATCCTACAAGCATTAGTAGGGAGTCTTTATGCGTACAAGACTATAACAAAGACACACGTTTTTGAGACAACGTAATAAACTCACGTTTAGAGTAACGTAATAAGCTCCAACTTTGTGGTAAGTTGTAAATACAAGCCAAGAGCCTTCTCAAATGGAGGCTCACTTTTATTGACTCTTATGCATAAGATATTATATTTACTAATCGCAGCACTAATGCTCGTCGGATGTTCACATGAGACAGGTATAGATAATACCGAATATGTGACAAATAAGTATAACACCGCATTTGTGCAAACATTTGGACAACCTGCTCCTAATCAGACTTGGGGATTCTCAGAGTCCGCAAATACTAGGACAACTCAGCCAGAAAGTAATATGTGGGAGAGCTGGGGATACGTTGTTCCAAGTGCTATTACTGCAGATGAAATTACAGAGGTAAAGAAGGTATTTGATAAGAAGGGTGAAGCTTCTTATGAGTCATTAGTAGATTGGGATTGCTTCTTTGTTCAGCATGTTTATGGTAATCATGGTAATATGGATTATTTATGTTCATATTTACCTGGAGGAAAAGAAGAGACGATTTATCCAGACTGGAACAATTGGCAACCTACAGTCGTTACTAATTACGACGACCATATCTTTAACTTTAATGCAACAAGTGGAAGTATTCAACTAATGGTTGAAAGTTCTACTCAGAGATTTGGTTTCCATTCATCTCAAGATAGTCAAATGCACTATTGGTTTAGGATGGAAGAGATTAATGGTGCTTATTATGTAGGTATTGATTACGAAGCAACTGGACAATGGGATAATCAAAAAGAGGCTCGTGACTTTATCTACAATGACTGGGTAATCAAGATTGTTCCAGGAAAAGGAAGTACTCCTCCAGTTAACAATGTAAGAATTATGGTGGAAGACTTATCTGCTTCTAGTGGAACTGACTTTGATTTTAATGACGCAGTATTTGATGTAAACATTGTTAATGGTAATGCTGAATGTATTTTACAGGCTGCAGGAGGTATTCTACCATTAAAGATTGAGGGATATGAAGTACATCAATTATTTGGTCAACCTGAACAAGAAGAGTACCCAATGATTAATACTGGTGCTGGACCTACACATGCTCCTGTTCCATTTACACTTACAGGTAAATCTAATCCTAAGGACATCCATATATATGTAAATAAGAATGGTAATTGGATTGAAATATCTGCAAATAAGGGACAACCTGCTTCCAAGATTGCAACTTGGCAAAATAAAGCGTGGTGTACTGAAAGGCAACCAATTTCTGAGAGATATCCTGGATTCCCATTATGGGTAAGTAATCCAGACATCGTTTGGTGAGTAATCACCAAACCTGGCCCTGTGGTCTAATAGGTAAGGACGTCACTCTTTCAAGGTGGAAATGCCGGGTTCGATTCCCGCCGGGGCTGCTAACTTAAAATTATAGATTATGTTAAAGGTTGGAGATTATGTAACGCTCAAAAAAGGACTTGTTCTAGGCAAGAAATATGGAACTGTGACTTTTGGTCTTAGACATTCTCAATATAATGGAATGTTATTAAAGATAGTTAAGATCAGTTCTACAGGAACCGCATATTGTACTCATTCTGGTTATGCATGTGAATGTGGAACTATACATGAAAGTATGCTAAATACTGCTAAGTTTAAAGAAGGTGATAAAGTTCATATTTGGAACCTTCGTTTAACTAGTAAGAGTTATACTGTAGGAATGATACAATATGCTGATCAAGAAGCTACTGTTGAAAAAGTAAAGATGGGTGAGGATGGATTTGCATATCTTTTGGATATTGACGAACATCTAAACCTATGGCCAGAACAAGCACTTAGTAATGAAGACAGTTTACTAGAAGACTTAAAAGATTCTCTAGACAATGAAAATCGATTACAAAAACAAGAGACTCTTATCCGCAACGGAGAAGGAATCAAAGGAAGTCGAGTACTTGGTAGGCTCGGCAAAACTTCAATTCGAAGCAGACCTCTTAGAAACCCGCAGAGGGTTAGAGGAAAGTAAGGCTAAGGTTGAAGATCTTAAAACAGAACATCCTTTGGATGTAAAAGCTATTATTGAAGCCGAAATTGATGTGGAAGCATATCAAGACGGAATTAGTCGCCTAACTAAGTTAGGAAAAGAATTAGGTTTTATTGAGTAATGGAACAAGATCCAAAGAGAGCGGCGCAAGAAATGTTCGTAAAGTTCATGGAGACGACGCTTAAACATTCTAGGATTTGTGTGCCACAGCCTCTTCCTTTAGTAGAAGAGAAGGCCACAAAACGTCTGGACACAGACGACCTTATATCCTGGAAGGTTATTTTGAAAGAGTGGGAGAAGGTATCACCAGAGGGTAAGAAAGAGATTTCTTTACTTTTAACTCTCAACTCCTATGATTTAATCGAGTGTATTAATCTCAGAGAAAAGCTTGCCGATGAAGCTAGGGACACTGGAGACTATGTTCATCAGCATCCAGAATTCGGAAAGTCTGATGAGCAGATCGATAGTGAAAGCATCGTTGACGATTTTAAAAGCATGCTAGGCATGTAATTCTGCAGAGCGTCATTACTGTTTTCGACGTTAAATTTAAGCAGTAGGTGATTCTCGGCCTCTTAAGTACAATGATTGTATGATAGTTAACAGCCCTCGCAAAGGGCGAGAAGTTAGTCATTCAAAGCTAAACCTTAGTCCGAATAAGGGAGCCTTTCTAGCATCAAATGTTAGAAACTGCAAGCAAGGATGCATTATTAATAGCCTCATGAACTATTAATATTAGGAATGCCCATTTAGTTGGGCATTTGCCCCTTTGGCGTAATTGGTAGCCGCGCTAGACTTAGGATCTAGTCCTTCTTGGGTAGGAGTTCGAGTCTCCTAGGGGGCACTACTAATTTTTTAAATCTATGGTAATTAATTGTCCAAAATGTAAAGAACCGACAGAATTCAGAATATCAGACGCACAAGACTCTGAAGGAGAAGTATTTAAGTGTCTGTATTGTGGTTATAAATTTAGATATGCAGAAAGATGAGTAAAGGTAGAGGAACCCTTGTGGTTCGACAAAAGGCTGCGTTAGCCAGGTTGGAGGAAGCCTACGAAAAGTTTAAGGCTGCCAAAGAAGACAAGAAACCTTGGGATTCAACGCGAAATGGTAGAGTAATTCGCCATCAGGGACGTAAGTATGCTGATGAATGTGCGCGTATGGCCAATGAGATTAAGATTCTCAAGGCTAAACTCTCTAAGCAATTCAAGACATGATTGCTTCTGAAACTCCATTTAAGGAGTTTGAATACGATGATAATGGCGAGTTAGTATGTTCCAAATGTGGATCAAGGGACATATCTTTAATTCCAAAAATGTACACAACTTATTATATGTGCAATGGATGCGGAAACGAAGAAAGGATATGAAGCTAATTTGCAAAGAATTAAACAAAGGCAAACAGCTAATTTGGAGATTCTAAAAATCTTGAATATGATTGTTAATCGGTTTCCAGACTTGAGATTTACTCAAATTTTAACAAATCTTAACTTAGATAAAGACTTGTTTTATGAAGAAAGTGTGGATACATTAGAACATATCAAGAAACAACTTGAAGGGAAGATCTCGTTATGAGGTCTTCCTATTAAATGGGGCTGACAGGATTAGACGGATAATGAAGGTAATAAGAACATGCAAAGGCTGTATGGAAAGACATACAAATCAATTAAATGGCAAGAACAATGTTTCTTTCGCCATCACAAGCTACAGAGTAGCTGCGTGAGGCGTGGGGTCGTGATTAACCCTATCATCCAATAATCACAAAGTCTACGATTCTCAGTGTCTCCGACTATAAACACAGCAACTGAGTGGTGGCAGGTGCGACTTCGGTCAATCCCCCAGTCATTGCCTAAGACTTTAAAAAAGGCACTGGTGAAGAAAACACTCCAAATTGAAAAGCATGTACAATTCTTATAGAATAGTTGTTGCGGACGGCGGTTCGATTCCGCCCAGTTCCACTCCTGTGATCTGACGGAGCATGCGGTCACTAAAAGGCATGCGTCAATTCTCACTTAGACTCAAGAAGTGATAGGTTGTACAACTGAAGGGAATGAATTTTTTGCAGGTAAGGAAACCGCCATCTCAAGTTTTCTAATCTATAAATCATAAAACTAGAGAAAAGGGTAAGTAGGTGTACGGGACACCTACGTAAATATACTCCGATTGGTGTGAGTTGGTTTAGCCACCGGTCTGCAAAACCGGGCACGTCAGTTCGAATCTGACATCGGAGTCAATAGCTAATTATTAGCACTATGAAATTTAAAGATAACTTAAACTGTGTTCACTGCGAGCTCAACAATTGGGACTATGATAAAGATGGCCTCATGTATCCGATCGCCTATGAGCTTGCTTTTAAATTCTATGGAACAGATGTAACTGCTTGTATTACAGCTGAGGAGTTACAAAATGATGCTGAAGGCGCTTTTGCTTCTGTAGAAACTGATGGCGAATTGTTAACCTCTTTTGAAGAAGTCTTTGAAGACAATGATTACTTCAGAGACAAAGTCAGAGAAGTATGTAAAGAATGCTGGGATGATAACCTTAACAGCAATGACTACGATTATCAAGGATTAAAGTTATGAAGTACGTAGTTGAGTACGAGTATGGTCCAATGGACGACAAGCAGTTAAACGAATACTGCGAAGAGAATCAGTGTGAACTGGTTACAATTGTAAGAGATCAATTTGATGTGTATGCTCATTATTTTAGATTAATCTAATACAAATTAAATTTTTTAATGAAATGAAGAAATTTTTAGGTTTCTTAATGTTAATGTGTATGAGCCTAATCATGGCATCATGCAATGGTTGTAGTCAACCACAAGATCAGCCAAGTGTCGATTCTACTTTGATTGATACTATTAGTATTAAAAATGTTATTGATGTAGATCACGCAATTGCTACAGATAGACAAGCAATGTATATGAACTATAAAGATGATTATCGTTGGTTTGAAACGGAAATTCTTCTTCCAGAGTTTATAGATTCTGATAGTGCAACAAGTAACCCAGAAATGGTTGTAAATATTTTACAAAGCATTGTTGAGAAGGGTAATGGTGCTGATGTGTGGGTACACAAATTCCAACACTTTAATGATGGAACAATTGTACACGACTCTATTCAAGGTTTTTGGATTGAAAATTATGCACTAAATGATGAAGTAATTAAACTTAATTATACAGAAGCTTGGGATAGAATGATGGCTGTTAATTATCCTAAACCACATTCAAAACATGTTACTTTAAGAAATCCTATTGGTCCTGTTGCAGTTAATACACAATGGATCTTTGGTAATATTCATGAACAAATCTGGATTGATGCTGTAACAGGTAATGCTAGAAATTCTAATCCAGCATTCCCAGAAGAGAAAGGATTTAAGATGCCACTGGGAGAGTGGCCCTAATTTTACCATAATTAAATAATTTAGAAAGGTTAATGTTTTAGGAGCCGGGTTCGCTCAGACCGGACTTTAACCTTGCCCCTATAAGGGGGCTAAACTGGCCCTTTGTGTAATGGTTAGCACACGGGACTTTGACTCCCGTAGTACAGGTTCGAATCCTGTAGGGCCAACGTTCTGTTTGAACATAGGTTTTAAGTTTTTAGTTATTTATTTGCGGGGAGACAGCGGTCTCCCAATTTTTGGGCTTTGTGGTGTAAATGGCTAACACACTTCTCTTGCAAGGAAGAGTTTAGGGTTCGAATCCCTCATCGTCCACTATGAAAAAGCGATACCAATACTGGAGTAAAGAAGGTCTAGTATGGACTGATTGGTTTAATTGGGATTCTGACTATATGCCAGAATTACAAATGAATGACCACAGAATCTTTTGTAGACTAAAAAACGAATATAAAGATGATTAACATGATAAGTGTTAAGGAGGGAAAAATTATAGACTTTGGAGATTACTTAGTAATAGCAGTCAAAGAAGAAGAGAGGAGAGCTTGTACTGGATGTTATTTCTCCAAAACAAACTGTTCTAAGATAATGAATTGTCCTTCTAATAAATTAATCTTTAAAAAGATACAATACACTATGAAGGTTAAGTGTATAAAAGAATTACAGACCAAACACACAACATTTAAAGTGAATGAAGAATATAATGCTCAAAAGGTTAATGAGCATTGGTATTGTGTTGATGCTGTAGGAATAAAAAACATAGACTTTAACGAACATTTTAAGCTAGAGGAGGGTGGCCTCTAGTCAGCCGTAGCTCAGCTACGGTGAATGCTCCGAAGCTAGCAACTATCAAACTAGTTAGGAGCCATAATAAGATTGGTGGGTGTTTTATTATGTTACACTAACCCACGAACCTCTTTTATATTGGGATAAATAATTGAGGTTTTCAGGATAGCATATCCCCATTAGCTATATGGTGAACAAGAAACGTACAAATGGTTAGTCCTTATTCCGGATTTATTCGGAAGTACTTGTTCTCTGCCGACATAAGACTGTTATACGTAAACACGAGCGTGAACATATAGTTAATGTTTTTTAGCTCAAAGTAAAAAATTTTTACATCTATCCATTTGGACTATTTATAAATATTTAATATAATTGTATTAGATAAAACAAGTTTAATTCTAATACTAAATTATATGATAAGTGAAATAAAAATATGTCCGATTCATGGAGAAACAGAATTTCATTATTATGAAAAGCAAGGAAGATCAGGACAATGGAAATGTTTAAAATGTGAAGCAGAAAATGCTGTATTAAAAAAGCAAAAATACAAGTATAAAGCTGTTTTGCAAAAAGGTGGAAAATGTGAAATATGTGGATATGATAAAAATGTAGGAGCATTAGAATTCCATCATATTGATCCATCTACTAAAAGTTTTACTATTTCTGATACTCAACACTCTTGGGAAGATACCTTAAAAGAGTTAGATAAGTGTATACTAATATGTGCTAATTGCCATAGAGAAATACATAATCCATTGGCCACTTTCGAAAATATAGAAAGAATTTTAGAAGAACATAATAAAAAGATTTCTAAACCAAAAGAATTTCCATACACCCTAGAGGAGCTTTTACAAAAAAGGTCTGAATGCAATAATTGGGAGGAAGTTGCTAAATTTTATGGAGTAAGTTTAGCTACAATTAAGAGACATAAAAAAATACTTGAAGAAAAATAAGCATCCTTAGCTCAACTGCATAGAGCATAGCACTTCTAATGCTACGGTTCCGGGTTGGAGCCCCGGAGGATGTACAATCACTTTAACATTTATTAATTATGGCAAAAGTTAAAACACATTGGACAAAGACGTCTCCTTGGGGACATTATGGTATGACTCATGACAGATTGTCAGCGAGAACAAACAGAACTACACAAGTAATTCGTCAGGCTCGGGCACTTGGCGTATGTGGTAAACATGCTGGTTCCAAGCCATTAGGTAGACTTCTTAAAGGTATTCGTACTGTAGAGATGGCTGTCAGAGCTATGAAAGTAGCAGCAAATAAGTCCTGATAAAACCGTAAATTCGTGATCACACGGTATTAAACAGGCAGGCGTTTCACGTGCGCTTGAACTCCTGGGATCCAGGTTTGTTCGTAGGGGAGTGAAACCCTATACTCTGATAGCTCAATGGATAGAGCATCAGTTTCCTAAACTGAGTATCTACGTTCGATTCGTAGTCGGAGTACCACATTCTTGATTGTTTTTTCATTTATTTTTCCCTCTCTTGTCTGTGAAGACAGGGGAGGGTTTTTTGTGTTATGGAATCAATAACTATTGATGGAAAACTTTACAAACTAGTTCCTGTTGATAATCCTTTCGAGCAACTCGATAGGGGTTATGAGTTTTCAACACTTGCTGCAAAAGAGAAGGCAGACCTCTATAAAAGCAAGTACAATGATTACAAAAATATTCCGACAAATGAACTAGTAAGCCGTATTATTAAGATTGACCAAATGTCTGAGTTAGATTACTGTTTGTATGCAGTTGATACTTGGACAAATTGGGAAGAACTTTATAAAGCGGTAAAAACCCAGATTCATTGTCCTTACAAGTCTTTAACACAATTTAGACAAATGGGACTAGACTTAGTAAAAGAATCATTTGAGAGAAAAGAATCTATCGCTACTGGCTACTTTGAAGTTAAGTATTATGATGGGTATGAGGATAATGACCATGAATGGTGCTATCCTGAAATTTCTCTTAATGTTGTCTTTTATGGAGCGACACATCAATTAGATAATAAGGATAGAGATTATTTAGTTCCTGGAGATGATCAAACTTACAACAACGCAGGCTAGAGCTGTTGCCTCTAAAATCAGAGAGAGACTTATAGATCATGATTCGCAAGTGAGAAAAGATCTAAGAGAAGAATACATGAACTCTGATGATTACAAAAACATGCTCAAAGAAGCACACGAAGTTGCTATCACTATGCGTCAAGCTAGTCTAAAACTCGGAATAACTATGGGAGTAGGTATATCTGGAAGATATAGTACTCATTATATTTATGAGGAGGAGGACGTTAAAAAAGTGGAAGAAAATATTGTAAGTCCACTTGTTGACAAATATGTTGAAGAGCATCGTAATTTTAAAGGTATCCCATCTGAGGATAAATTAGTTACTGACTTGATTTTTGAGTCATTAACAAGTGAAGGAATTGAAGACTTAATGAACAAATTTATAGAACAATATCTATGAAAGAGAAAATCGTAACCGTAGTTAGTGAATTTACAGACTTTAAGGGTTTGGTTCACAAGTTTGTAGTAGCTGCTGTAAGCATGCCAGTAGATGCCGAAATCGATATTTACGAGGACGACAAAATTGTTGGCTGGACAAGTGCTGAGAAGGCAGTTAAGTTAGGAGTAGCTGTATGTAATCCAACAGATGAGTACAGTGAAGAAAAGGGTAAGATGATTGCTATTAACAAAGCTCGTAACAGTGTTGACTATGCTTTGTATGCAACACTTCCTGGCATGATTAACACCGCTGTAGTCAATGCTCTTATCAAGCAAGAGGTAGAGTTCATCAAGAACAATCCTGCTAGAGTTATTCCTGGCTACATTGATGAGAAAGAGAAGTTTGAGAAGCGTCAAGCTTTCACTGCTGCTCTAGATGCCCTTACTGAGGAGGAACGCTCAGTATATGAGGCAATGAAAGAACATAAGTTCCCAAAGGTTGAGGCCCTACTCAACGCTTAATGCTTTTTAGTTGTTTTAGGTTGGCACCTCAAGAACGAAGGATAGTAGTTCTTGGCTGAAAAACAACTTGGAGTGCCCGACGAAAGACGGGAATTAACATAGTTTAACTTGGAATCTCTGACTATGCAGAGTAAATTAGATGGTTGAGTACATCAAATTGCCCAATGGTCGATGTGACTTGAAGTTTCACCAGCAAATGAAGAATTTCAAAGGAATCTTCAAATTGAATCATGGTAAGAAACATTTTGAGCTTCACATCGACAAGAACAATCAGGTCTATGACGTATTACAATGTATTGTTAAGACCTGGAAGGCTATCGAGAAAGGCAAACGTAAGTTTACAGTACCTGATGTGATAGTCAAGAAGCGTGCAGTAGAGTTATTCAGTCTTGTTAAGGGACGACCGATAAAGTCAGCCGTTGAGAAGATTAAAACCATTTTAGATCGTGCTTCAGTTGAGGGTAATCTCTAAACCCTATGGCTATTATCCGGAATTCTCGATAAGATGAAAATGGAGGTTGGCTAACCTAATAATAGTACAGGCCGTAAGGTGACAATAGGAGGGAATAATGTATTGGAAGCATGGACATTTGAACCTCCTATTTTTAACTAAATTTATTATGGCAGAAATATCTTGCTACACAGATGGCGCTTATAGCCCACTTCGAGACAAAGGCGGAATCGGAATAGTATTTGTAAAAAATGGTAATGTGATTCACAAATTTAGTAAGATGTTTGAAAAAACAACTAACAATAAATGTGAAATCATGGCTGTAATTTATGCTTTACATGCTATTAGCAAACCCATTGACAAATTAACTATTTATTCGGATTCCCAGTACGTAATTGGATGCGCTACTCTAGGATGGAAGCGAAAAAAGAATCCAGAATATTGGGCTCTATATGATAGGACTTTAGAAAAGGCTAAAGGCTTTTGTCCGAATATCGAGTTTAAGTGGGTTCGTGGTCATACATCTAACAAAGATTTCGATTCTCAGATGAATGATTTAGCCGATAAATTAGCAGTAGAAGCCAGTAACGAAATTTAATTATGAAAGCAAAAAACAGAATGAAGTATCTCATTGGTAAACAGAACTGGTGGGATAAATTACCTAAAGATGTTCAAGCCGCAACTACCCGTCCAGGATCAGTTAAGACAGCATGATTTGGTTCTTAGTCCTATTAGTAATTATACTATTGGCTGGAAAAGTTTTCTTCGATGTGAAGTTTGACTTTAAGAAACAGTATGGTGTTATCTGGTATTCTTATAAGGGTAAGAGAGACGGGCTCGTATTATGGGGATCTAAGTACTAACTATGACTACCATTAGGAAGTTAGTAAATGATTTGAACACTCTTTGTGACAGATTAGATGAAGATTATAATATTAACTATGGTGGTTGTTGTTTTGTTGCGTACATTCTAATGAAGAATTTTGAATCTATTGGTATAAATCCTATTCTAGTAATAGAAAGTGATTGTAATGAAATCGATGGAGGAGAATTTCTTGATAAAGTACATGATAGAAATACAGAGTGTAGTGGCTTAGGTTTTAACACTTGCTATCATTACTTCGTATCAATTCCGAAAATTGGTTATGTAAATGCTGGAGATTATTGTAGAGATAGTCTTAACAAATTTAGAGGTTTATCTTCTAAAGATGTTCAATGGATTTACAAAACTGGTGATTGGAATAGTTGTTATGAAACAAAAAACAACGCTATGGTTGGTAGAAGAATTAAACAAGTCTTCCGAAAATATGAGGACTTATTTAAAGGATGATGAGGTAGTCGGTGTAAATGATAAATTTATATATCATATTGAAACATATGTAACTTGGAAAGGTGGAGTTGCTCTTTTTGATGAGAAATGGTATTCGACTGATAAACCATTAAAGTTTAAGAAGAAAGACAATGTCTTAAAAAGGAAAAAGTATAAGTTATTCAGAATAGTTACACTTGATTACGCACCTCAGAGCTATTTAGAAAGAAATGGGTATTATGAAGATAAATGGTAAAACTTATTTAATAATATCTGCCATTCTGATAGCTTCATTCTTACTGGGTTACGTCTTAGGGTGCAATAAAAAACCTAAAGAAATCGTTGTACCTTCCACTCCTGTGACGATAATCAAAGATTCTATAATCAGAGAAGAAATCGTTAAGGAGAATGAAGTTATCAAATGGAAGATAAAAGACGCCAAAAAACAGTATGATAAAGAGGTATCTATTATTCTGTCTAATACTGATAGTGCCAATCTTATCTATTTCTCAGACTACGTCCGACAGTATCAAAATCAGCACGGAGCAATTAAGAGTGACTAACTTGATATTTGCAGAGCATAGCAAATTATCTAAGGAAAATACTCTTCTTAAATCTCAAATTGTTAATCTTGAAAAGGTTGATAGTATTTGGGTACATACTGATTCTGTTCGTAGAGAACAAATAACTCAGTATGCTACTGTTGTAAAACAGCAAGAGAATCAAATTAAAAAGGTTAAAAAATGGTCTAGAATCAAAGATTACGTAATTGGTGGACTAACTATTCTTAGTGTATGCCTGTTATTGTAAATTTTAAAGACAAAGATGGTTTTAGATATAAACATCCTGAACGTAGTTGTAAACGTTGCACAAAGTATCCATGTCTGCCAAAAATGAGTTTACTCAATGGGGATTTTGCTGCATATGGTTGTACTATGTTTGAGGATAATAATACCTTTGAAGTATGACCGAAGTTACTTATCATGTTAAGTTTCTTGCGGAAAGTATGGATTGTATGAATTATCATTCATATGTTTTTGAGAATCTTGATTATACTGATTGGGATAACCATTATATAATGTGTGTAAGATTTCCAAATTGGGATCAAGCACCATTTAATATTGGTGATGTTGGTTTTCTTAATGTAAGGTATGTAGAAGCAGGAATTGATAAATGGTTTGATGGAAAAGACTTCAATTTTTATCGCTATACTAATGTAATATTTATGAAATTTATATTAGAAAAACCAATGGTGATAACGAATGAAGTTATTTTAGATTAAAAATTTAAAGATAATAATTATGACGTAAAAAGAGAAAGTAATTTATGGCTAATATTTTAGGCGAAAAATTAAAGGAGAAGTTAGCTGAAAAAGCAAACGACATTACTACTTATGTATGGAAAGGACCAAAGGTTAATGGAGTTCAAGAAGAAGTAAAGCTTATTGACGCAAGTTTTGAGCAACTTCAGAAATATTATGAGCATTGTGAACAAATGCTTTATAATACTGATTCTAAGAATCCAGGTCGTGTAACCTTACAGAAGATCGTTGATGACCAAATACAAAGATGTCGTGCAGAACTTCTTATCAGATGGCTTCGTTCCGAGAAGCATTATACTAATACTAGTTGTTTAGAAGATTTAAAGAATATTATTCATAACAATCGTGAGGTATTCACAAATGAATCCATAAAGGTTATTCCTATTAGCGAAGTTATGAGTGGTCTTCCAATTGAATTCGAGAGAATTCCAATTAGTCTAGTTATGGATGCTTGTCTTGATTCGCTTGGTCAATTCGATAATTCTCATTTAACTCTTAGTTTCATTGTTAAGATGGGCTTATGGTTTACTAACCAAGAGATGCAAAAGGATTTATATCGTAAAGACCCTGTGACTGGCAAGGCAATGAACCGTCTGGAGATCGTTAGCAAGGAACTTCGTTTGAATCCTTCTATAGTTCTTAAGGTTAGTGACACTGGACTTACTTATGCTGAGTTCCGTTCTATGTGTCGTCTTAAGAGAGATAAGTATGCTAATCTAACTAGCGATCAATTAAGACTACTATCTAACAAAGTATTATACCGATTCCAAGATCAGTGTGCTAAACAGGCACAGCAATGGCTGGATAAGGAAGAGGAAATTAAGAAGGTCGCTGAGTCTAAAGGCTGGGATGTTACCCGTGCCGTAGATGCGTGATCTATTCGAGCCTATTTCTCGGGATGAGAGGCAGGCAGAATCAGTTCGAAAGTGGTTAAAAGCTAAAGGCAGAGGAACTCTCGAGTGTTGTACAGGATATGGTAAAACTCGTTGTGCTTTTATTATTATAAAGAAAGTACTATCTCGCTATCCTAATTTAAAGATATGGGTGGTAGTTCCTACAGAGCTTTTAAAGAAGCAGTGGGAAAAATTGATAGAAGAAAATCAATTACAATTCAGCGTTGAAGTATATATTATAAACTCCGCTGCAAAAAATGGAGGACAATGTGATTTTCTTATTATTGATGAAATACATACAGCAGGGGCAAACCTGCTGATTCAAGTATTTGAAACGATCAAATACAAATTAATCCTCGGCCTTACTGCTACTTTCGAAAGATTAGACGAACGACATAAACTTATTGCTAAATATTGTCCTATAGTTGATACTGTAACACTTCAAGAAGCACAATTGAATGGTTGGGTATCTAACTATAAAGAGTATCTGGTATTGATTGATGTAGAAGATATTAATGTTTACCAAGACTATAACAAGCAATTCACAGAGCATTTTGAATTCTTTAACTATGATTTCAATTTAGCAATGAGTATGTTAGGTCCGCAAGGTTTTAAGAAAAAGATTGAATATAGGGATGAGTTGTGTAAGGATAATCCTGATATGAAGTCTGAAATACTTAAAGCTATTACGTACCACGCAAATGGTTTTATTAGAGCCATACAAAATCGTAAAAAGTTCGTCTATGAACATCCAGAAAAAATCCGATTAACACAAGAGATTATTAACCATCGTCCCAATAGTAAGATTGTAACCTTTTCAGCAAATACTAAGATGGCTGAAGCTATTGGTGTAGGGTATATCTATACAGGCAAAGAAGGTAAAAAGAAGAATCGTATAACTCTTCAGGAGTTTTCTGCTATGCCTAGCGGAGTTCTTAATACCTGTAAACTTGCTGAAGCTGGTATGGATATACCTGGATTGTCAGTCGGAATAATGTTAGGAGTTAATTCTAGCGAGACAAAAGCACAACAAACAAGAGGACGTATCATAAGAAAAGAAGGTGATAAGGAAGCTGAATATTTTACCCTTGTAATTAATGATACAATAGAAAGTAAATGGTGGCAGAACTCTCATAAAAACGATACTAACATTATTAAAATTGATTCTGAGAATCTAATTAAAGTTCTCAATGGAGAACCATATGAAACTTACACAAAGAAATTAAAGAATTACACTTATCGATTTTAAATTATGGAGACTTATTATACTAAAAAGGAATATAATGAGATGAAATCCATACTCAATCGTAAGCTCAAAGCTGCTGAAAAGAAACTTACTGCTGCTGAGAAGGAAAATGAACTTCTTAAGACACAGGTTAAAGGTTTAGAGCAGAAAATCCATGACCTTGAGTATCCTCTTGAGGTAACAGTGGACTTAGAAGAGCCTACAGAGGAGGAGACCCACGTAACCGAAGAATAAGTTCGTAACTGACGCAAACTTTTCGGTGTATAGAGATTAGTTAATAATCATTTAAATCTATACACGTGAGGAATTTAGAAATTGAACAGCAACTCATATTCTGTGAGAAATATAGTATTAATCCCAGTGAGTTGTTACTACTGGAAATTATTCTGCTAGCTCAAGAGGACGATGATCCTGAGCTAGTCCAATTATATTTTAAATCTCGTATGTGTGCTCGTGGTAGCACAATAGATCTTTTACAAGGTTTGCAAGATGCAGGCGTAATACTTAAGACATATAAAATCCCTGAGAAGGGACAAAAGTTTGACATATTCTCAGTACCTATCAATAAGAATTTAGTGAAAGATTTTCACAAAAGTTCTTTTGAAATGGGAGAAGAACTGTTTGAGAATTATCCACTCTCTACAGTTGTCAATGGTCTTGAGTATAAATTACGAAGAATTAGTAAGAAGTTTGATTCTCTTGAAGATGCTTATAGAGCATATGGTAAAGCTATTAGGTGGAAACCTGAAGCCCATGAGAGAGTACTCGAACTTATAAAGCAGGGCAAGGAGAATGGTTATCAATTTACTAATCTGGGAGACTTTATAGTTGACCACGATTGGTTAAATATGGAAGCCATTTCTAAAGATGGTGTCATGTCTAACTCTAATATGACCATGCTATGACAATAGCGGAGAAACTCCGCAATGAAATAGATAGAGGTAGATTAGGATTAAATCATGGCATATCTATGGGTCTTCCTAAACTTGAAAGTGTTATTGATGGAGTAACTAAGGAAACTTATACTCTAATCATTAGTAATTCAGGTGCAGGTAAGACTTCTTTTGCCTTGTATGCGTATGTTTATAAACCTATCATGGAACATCTAGATGATGATGACTTTAAAGTTCTCTATTTCTCAATGGAAATGAATGAAGTTAGTTTGTATATCAAGCTACTTTCTATTTATATCTTTGAAACATATGGAATAGAGTTATCTTATAAAGAAATTTTATCTAGAAAACGTGAATATATATTATCTGATGAACACTACCACTTAATATTGGAGTGTATGCCTTGGATAGAGAAAGTTAGTCAGAAACTTGAGATATATGATAAATCTTTAAATGCTAAGAGAGCTTATGCAATTCTTAAGACTCGTCTTGAAGCATTAGGAGAGTTTGAGGAAACTGAGACTCGAATGGTATATCATCCCAAGAATCCTAATTTAATCTATGCAGTAGTCTTTGATCATATTGGTCTAATTAAACCTACTTCTGGTAATCTTAAAGCGGAAATTGATACTTTATCAGCGTATCTCGTAACTTTAAGAGAGAAGTGCCTTATTTCTCCTGTAGTGATACAGCAAGCTAATAGGGAGCAAGGTAACATAGAAAGATTTAAACAAGGTAAGAGTGCATTTACTATTAATGATGCAAAAGATTCAGGTAATACTGTACAGGATTGTAATGTGATGATTGCATTATATAATCCTTTCAGAGATGGTTTAAAGACATATAAAAAGTATAACATTGAAATCCTACAATCTAATTTCCGAAGTATTATGGTACTGAAAAATAGATATGGTGATTGTGACGTTGAGATTGGTTGTAACTTCTTCGGAGCAATTAATATGTTTCATGAGCTTCCAAAGCCAGATGAAATATATGATTATCAACGTTATACAGATGCTAATTACCTATTAGAAAAAGAAGATGAAGTTAAGCAAGTAGATGAAACATCGATTAGTAACTTTGATTTTATTTTATAATATGGCTGCAGAAACAATTGCACTTGTAGGAGAATCTGGTACTGGTAAAAGTACCGCTTTAAGAAATCTCAATCCTGAAGAAACATTTATTATATCAACTACTGGTAAACCACTTCCATTCCGTGCTTGGAAGAAGAAGTATACACCACTTAAGAAAGATGAGGAAGGTAACTGGTCTGGTAACTATTATGTAAGTTCTAAATGGGATGCTATCATTAAGATACTTACTATTGTTAACAAGAAGATGCCTCATATTAAGCAAGTAGTAATAGATGATTTCCAATATGTATTATCTTATGAATTTGTAGATAGAGCGACTGAAGTTGGTTATACCAAATTCTCAGAATTAGCTCAACATGCTATGGAGATATTAAGATATTCAGAGCAAATGAGAGATGATTGTAAAATGATTTTCTTAACTCACTCTGAGAATGTTGGAGACGCTATGAATCCTAAATATGTCATTAAGACTGTAGGAAAGCTTCTTGCTGAGAAGGTAACTCTAGAAGGCCTATTTACTTATATCTTCTTTACTAAGGTGACAGAAGGTGATGATGGTAAGATGCAATATAAACTATTAACTAATAGTGATGGTACTTGTATTGCTAAAACATCATTCGGTATGTTTGAAGATATGGAGATTGATAATGATTTAGCTGAGATTATTAAAGTTATTGATGCTTATAATGAAGGTGAATAATGAAATTGGATATTTTAATGCACTATGATGTCGATGAGACAACAGGCGAGATAAAGTTTATTGGTAAGGAAGAAATTACAGTTGACTCTGCTGGTAGCAGCAAGTCATCTACTACCAAGAAGAGCACTTCTAAAGTAGATGAGAATCCAGAGCCTCTGATTACGCTTGAGGCTAACAAGTTAGTTCTAACTAAGGGAGCAGTTGAAGCACTCGATCCGTGTGAAGACTGTCGTATAGACATCAAGTATAAGAAGAAGGACAAGAAGCTCGTACCAGTGATTGGTACTGATGCTGCTTTTGGAACTAAAGCAGGTAATAAGTTAACAAAGACTAACACAGTTAGTTATCGTGGTGCAGCTAATGATAAGTTAGCAGCTTATGGTACAGTATTTAAACTTGTACCAACTGAAGAAGATGGTATCTTCTATATGGTTGGAGATAAGACACCACATGAGCCTGAAGCTCCAAAAGAATTAGTAGATATAGAGTCTGAACTAGAGGTTCCTAGTTTAGAAGACTTAGAAAACGCAGATGATAAAGAATTAGGAAGTTTTGATTTTAATCTTTAATCATTATGGCATTTAATTTTGGTATTGACGACAAACCAGCTGTAAGAAGCACTAGACAGCAATTAAAGCCCTGGAACATTTACGATGTAAAGTTTACAGGTTGTGAGATTCGTGAGTTCAATGGTAAGAAGGATCCTTCTGCCCACTATAAGGTACTCGCTATTAACTTCGAGAATGAGGATGGAGTATTCTCTGTAACAAACTTCTTCCCGAAGGAGGGTGACGATGAGCGTCATTCTTATGATGGTAAGAACGGTGGAAAGGTAGAGATGCCTTCTAACTTCGAGACACTTATGGCAATTGTTAAGCAGACCGCTATGGTTCTTAATCCCAAGGGATTTGAGGCTATGCAGGCTGCAAGTTCTAAGTTCAAGAGCTTTGATGATGTAGCTGCTGCTCTTATCAAGATTACCGATAAGGTAAAGGGTACAGAGACAAAACTTAAGTTGATTGGTCGCAATCGTGACGGTAAGGTTGTAGCTGAGATTCCTCGTATCCTTGGTATCAACAAGGAAGGAGAAGCTTTCGTAGCTGACAATTATATTGGCAGTAAGTTATTCTTTTCTGATTATGAGGAGGGTAAGAGAGCTGAGTATCTTGGTAGCAAACCTACCGATATGAGCAAAAAGGATGATCTTGGAGAAATCGCAGATGAACAAGAAAAGAATGACGATGAATTCGATTTAGCCAATCTTTAATAAATAATACTCCCTAGTAATGCTTGACTTTACTATTGAGCCTAAGATTACTAGGGAGTTCCTATTATCGAAGGCTAATCAAGAAACTTATATGTCTTACTACCTAGGTATACCAGTAAAGAAAGGATTGTTTACTAATCCATTGAGAAGTGATAATCACGTTACTTGCTCATTTTTTACTGGAAAATCTGGAACATTATATTTTAAGGATTTTGCCACTGGAGAATGTTTATCATTTGAAAGTGTAGTGATGAAGAAATTTGGTTGCAAATATTATGAAGCATTAAAAGTAATCGCAAGAGATTTTGGATATATCAAAGGAGAAAGTAAGCCTAAAGTAATACCTATTCAGCCAAAATTTGATGAAGAACGTCAGACTATTATTCAAGCTGAGGTAAAAGAATATACTCCCGCAGAACTTAAATGGTGGGAAAGCTTTGGTATAACGAAATCTATTCTTAATAAGTTTAGAGTCTATAGTTGTAAAACTATTTTCCTTAACACGAGGATAATTGCTCAAAGTGCTCAGCACAGTCCTATTTATGGATATTATCTTGGTAAAAAAGAAAATCTTGAGCAATGGAGAATATATTTCCCACAAAGAAAAGACTTTAGATTTTTAGGAAATGTTTCAAGTAAGACCATTCAAGGTTTTAAGCAACTTCCCAAAAAGGGAAAACTCTTAGTAATAACTAAATCTATGAAAGATGTAATGTGTTTATATTCACTAGGTATTACGGCAATAGCTCCGAATAGTGAAACTCAATTTGTGGATGATAAAACCTTAGAAAATCTCAAAGAACGATTTGAGAATATTGTATTGTTATATGATAATGATCTAACTGGGGTAAGATTTGCTAATAAAATAAGAAAGCAACATCCAGAGTTGAAAGTTGCTATAATTCCGCGAAGCACAGGATCTAAAGATATTAGTGATTATTATAGAGATCATGGTAGAGAAAAGACATTACAGTTTATTAAGGATTCTGCTAAAGTATTAATTAATAAATATGAAAAAGTAGGCAAACACTAAAGTAACAGCTTTTTACAAAGATGGTACAACCTGCACCTTTGAGACAATTGAAGCTGCTTCAGAGATGACTGGTTTAGCTGTCACATCAATTAAAGCACGAGCAAATAGACCAGGTTCTGGTGCTAAATCCAAGGATGGAATTACTTTTGAATGGGCTGATCCAGCAGTTAAGCGTAGTAAAACAGCCTCTAAGAGTAAGAAGAAAGGTAATGCATTTGAACTTGAAGTTATTCATAAGTTAAGAGAAATAGGCTATGCTGGAAGCGTATCCAGTAGAAGTCAAGATAAACGTGCAGATGCTAATAAAATTGACGTTGTAGATATGGATGGTGAGTTACCTGTAAATGTGCAATGTAAGTATACTCAGAACTTGCCAAATTATTTTGACATTAGAGATGCTTGTACAGATAAGGATAAACCATTCTGTCTTATTTGGAAGAAAGCTGGAAAGGATGGAGAGCAGAGTAGAGGTACTGTGGCTGTCATTCCTGTTGAATACTTTTATCAATTAATCGCAAAATGAACACTTATTTATTACCCGTCGTCGATGACGAATTCGTTCCGTTTATCATGAAAGTTGTAGCTAATGGCTACAATGATGCTAAAGATAAATTCATTAAGAAATTTTATGAAGATTATGAATGGGATTATGCAGGTGATTGGGACGATCTCCTAAAACAGGCCGAAGGAAGGGACTGGGGAATAGGAGAAATAAGTGATAAAGATGATTTTTAAATGAGAATTGCGCTAGATATAGATGATGTCCTTGCACGCTTTATGCAGGCTTACTGTGATAAGTTTGAAACAGATAAGTATCCAAAGCGGCTAGAACCTAAGATCATAACCAGAAATGTACACAGAAAATTAATGTACGATAAAGATTTCTGGTTGTCCCTCGAAGTTAAGCATAGGCCAAACTTTGTACCTGAACTATATTGCACAAAAAGAGTTAATCCTAAAGAGTATACTAAGAAATGGTTAGAGATAAACGGTTTTCCGAAAAGGCCAGTTTATCAAATGATCTATCAAAAAGGAAACAAAGCTACAATGATTAAAGGTCGTTGTGACGTGTTGATTGATGATAGTGTCTCTAACGTTCTTAAAGCTATGGCTTCAGGATTACCAGCAATACTAATGGATGATGAATATAATAAACATTCTGATTATCCATATAGAATACATAGTTTAGATATAAATGAAATAACCTGTGTTTATGAAGACTTAATTAAGAATGAATTTAAAGGAAATTAAGCTTGAACCGTTGTTGGATACTCTGACACTTACTAAGATTCCTGATGAGATTTATTTCTCTTCTCAATATGGTCAGTATGTCAGTAATTCCAGACTCGGAAAACTAAATCCTAAACAGGGAGGTTCTCCCGAACAATTCTTTGCTCCATTCGTTCCGAGTGGTTACTCAGCAGCTCTCGAGATGGGAAGCGCTGTGCATGAATTGACACTTCAACCAGAATATTTTGAATTGGCTGATGATTTAGGAAAACCCACAGCTAAGCTGGGTGCAATGGCAGATGCATTATATCCTATATTTGTAGGACGTGAAGTAACACCAGAAGATGTTATAGAAGCGTCTGATAAAGTGGATTATTATAAAGGTAAGATGACTTCCGATTTAATCAAGAAGGTGTTGACATCTTGTACACCATATTGGGAAGCAAGATCTAAGAGTGAACTTGATATTACTCTTGGTAAAGAACTTATTCATATGGATACTCGTTCTATGGAGACAGTTAAATCTTGTGTTGAAGCTTTAAAGAACAACACCCAAGTACAAAGACTCCTTCATCCAGAAGGGTTGATTGAACAACCTATAATAGCTAATGAGCAGGCTATTCTTATGGATGTGAAAGCAACTTGTCCCAATGGTAAAGAGTTTATCTTACATTTGAAATCCAAATTGGATAATTATACCATAGATACTGAGAATAATACTATTGTAGTGAATGATGTGAAAACTATTGGCAAAATCTTATCTGAATTTGACAATAATATTGCTAAGTTCCACTATAGTAGAGAAATGGCAATGTATCTTTATTTATTAAAGTTATGTGCCAAGAAATTCCATGGTATTGAAAATCCAAAAATTCAAGCCAATTATTTAGTCGTTTCGACTATTCCAGATTTTTACACTAAAGTTCAACCAGTAACCTATGGACAAATTGTCCAAGGCTTTAAGGAGTTCCAAACTCTTCTAAAGTATGTAGCCTATCAAATAGGTTATCACGATTATAGCTTGGATGAACGACCTGGAAAATATCAGCTTTGAAAAATTGTTAAAAATATATCGAAAGTATTTCTCCTTACACTTTATAAATACGAATACGGACAATAAACTTGCTTTAATAGCATTAGTCTGTTTTCTAACTAATGAATTGAAAAAGAAAGACAAGAATATAACTTGTTATGATGTACTCTTGAAGATTGGTAAAGATTTTCCGGATTTACAAAAGAATACTTTTCTCAAATCATTAGGTTGTCTCTGTGAAGACATAATGTATGGTTGTAAGGAGTTTAATACTTTTGGTGTTGACAGGAAAGATGTTCCGAAAACAATTAAGAAATTGTTAGACGAATATGTTCCTTTTTAACAATTTTTAATAAATAGATTTTAACATATTTTTAGATGTATGCATTTTGGGTCAGTACATTTTGGTAGTATGTTTGAATACATCAGTGATGAAACAGATGCACAAAATGATATAGATTATATGTCAATGAATATGTTTTAAATTTTATTTAAATTATGTCAACAACGATTTTAAATTTTAAGAAGGTTGAAGTAGTAGCCGAGAGCAAAGAAGCAGCAAAAGCACAGATTGAAGAGTCTTTATTCCACATCCAAGGTGATGCTACACAGGCATACAAGAATTGGGAAGAGAAGCAGAACGGAATCGTAACAGATCGTGACCGTAAAGAATTTATGTTAGATTATCTCGCTAAGAAGTCTAAGAATTGCCCAGGTGCTGGTTTTATGATTACAGTTGAGTCAGCAGTTAAAGATTCTCGTGAGCGTCCTTATAAGATTGACGACATCAAGAACGAGGAAGGTAAGAGAAAGACTAAGAGACAATATAAGTGGTTCGATGAGGCTACAAACACCGTAGTTTGCTCAGTAGACACAAACAAGACAGATGCTAAGAATGCAATTAAGGAGCTCTATAAGAGCGGCGAATACAAGGGCAACGCTAAGTTAGTTATTACTTATGACGTTGTAGAGGGACAGGCAGTAGTAGCAACAGCTAAGTACACTCCTTCTAAGAATACCAAGAATGGTAAGTATATCGCTTTTGGAATTGAGGCTTAATTCTTCAGCATATATTCGTTGGGGAGGATAGCAGTGATGCTGTCTTCCCCTATTTTTTTGTTCGTCTAATTTGATAACTAAAACTTCGAGAGAAGAATAAAAGTCAAATGAATTTTCCCGAAATATCAACTGATAGAGTATTTTCACAAATACCAAAAGGGAGCGTTGAAGCAATGTCTGATTTCATGTGGAGTGATGCTCTATGGAATCAAGGTAATTGTAGAATTGACCTGAAACGTAAAGTAGGTTCTGGTTTCGTAGACGTTCTTCTTAGATATTATAATGAATTGGGAGATAAATATATATGGATGTTAGGAGAGTATAAGCAAAAGTATGATCAAGAAATGCAGGCTATAGCTCAACTCCTAATGTACCTCGGAAATTTCTTCTATGATACTAATATAGAAGGAATAGATAATTTAGCTAATGTGTTTGTCGCATCCGGTGAGCATTTTAGGCTAATAAGAAGAGAGAAGTTATTTGGGATAATGGAAAAGTTTGAGTATATTTGGAGAAAGCACTTTAGGGTAAGTCCTAACACTGCTTATGAAGTGCCAGAGATACGAGAATTTGTTCAACAATATTCCCAAGAACTGTTAGAAGACAGTTTATTAGTAATGAGATCCGAGAATAATATAAGATTAGACGAATTAATCAAAAGTATTTATAAGGAATGGAACTTACAGTAGACCAATTACTACAAGGTAAAGCTACTAAGATAAAGGAGAAAGAGTTCTTCACGACAAAAGCGTATGTCGAACCATTCTTTGATAGGATGTCAAAGTATACTGAAGAATTTATAATCAATGTAAAGCCTGCAGATCAAATATCTCTTACTCCTAGTGGGGAGGTAAACTTTGATGATATAGTTTATAATAGAGTATGGATTCAGGCCGTATTGCCCGATGAATATGCGTATGAAAATCATAAGAGAGTAATGAGTATGATTTATGCTCTGGATACTCGCAAGCCAGTAGTTAAGATGTATACAGGAGCATTAAACATGGCTTGTTTAAACTTATGTGTGTTTAATCCTGATGCCTTAAATGTAGCTGAACTTGAGCCAACTACTGCTATTAATTTTAGTCCAGTAAATCTCTTAATGGGAATGACAGACACTATCAAAGTAACTCTTGAAAAGATGTCTAAGAAAATCTATACTAGAGACAGTATTTATGAAGAGTTAGGTCTTTGGATAGATAGAAGTATTACTGCTAAATATAATAGTGGATTTGGTATTGTCAAGATTGCTGAGTCAGGTCCGATTAATGTATATAAGAGTCTTTTCTATGATGAAGAGTCTAGTTATTATACTAGGGGAGAAGAGGTTGATGGATTCACAGTCTATAATGCCTTTACTGACCTGATTACCCAAGATAAGAAAGATCTTGTCAATAAGTTTGAGAAGACTCTTCTTGTAAAGGAAATCATGGATATTTAATGCCACGAAGACTTACTACTGAAGAGTTTATCGAAAAAGCGCGAGCCGTTCATGGAGATATATATGATTATTCTAAGGTTGAATATATAAATAATCAAACTAAAGTTTGCATAATATGTCCTGTTCATGGAGAGTTCTGGCAAACACCTGGTAATCATTTACACGGTTATGGATGTAATCAATGCGCTATAGAAAAGCGTAAGACTTCTTCTACAGGAAAACGTTCTACTGCAGAAGAATTTATTAAGAAAGCTATAGAAGTTCATGGTAACAAATATGATTATTCTAAAGTAAATTATATAAATAGAAAAACTGATGTTTGTATAATATGTCCAGAACATGGAGAATTTTGGCAACAACCTTCTCATCATTTACAAGGATCTATTTGTCCTAAGTGTGCAGATTTAGGTAGAAAAGAAAAATTAACACTTACTAATGATGATGTTATTGAAAGACTTCAGAAAGTTAGAGGCGATAGATATGATTATTCTAAAGTAAAGTATACTGGATGGAATGATCCTATTGTAATTACATGTAAAGAACATGGAGATTTCGTTACAACAGCTTCAAATGCTTTAGACCGTAGAACTATTGAAATTTGTCCATATTGTTGTGATACTGCTCATATTATAAATACAGAACATTTTATATTTAGAGCTAAACAAGTTCATGGTAATATATATGATTACTCTAAAGTTAAATATGGTAAAACTAATGATAAAGTATGTATAGTTTGTTCAAAACATGGAGAGTTTTGGCAGTCACCAAATGACCATCTTCAAGGTAAAGGTTGTTTGAAATGTGGTTACGAAAAAAGTTTAAACATATCTGTTTCCAAAGGAGAAATTGAAATTATGAATATACTTAATAAACATAATATTGAGTATATGACACAAATTCCAATAAAATCCTCAATTAATTATACAGGATGGATGTATATAGACTTTTATATACCTTCCATGAATACCATTATAGAATATAATGGTCAACAACATTATACTGCTGTTAAAGGTATGGGCGGAGAATTAAGATTTGAAAAACAACAGGCTCGTGATGAAGAACTTCGTCAATATTGTAAAGACAACAGTATTAGACTTATTGAGATAAGATATGACGAAGATGTTTGGGAAAAACTCAACAATGAAATCATATGCAAGTAATTAAGCGAGACGGTACAAAAGAACAATTTAACAAACATAAGATTTATGAAGCAATCGGAAAAGCATTCGATGCTCTCAATTGGAAGATTTCTCCGAACGCTATTAATAATGTGGTGGATGCGGTTCCTGTATGGGACGGTATTACGATCGAAGAAATTCAGGATTCTGTTATTGAAACCCTCCGCGATTTTGACTATGATAAAGTGGCGGATTGCTATGCGGCTTACAGGGGTGAGCAATCACGTCTAAGAGAAATCGAGAAGAAAATCAATTATCAGGATGAGTATATGGCGAGTGGTGAAAATGCAGCCACTTCGTCAGAAACTGATGGTAACGCTAATGTTATTAGTAAGAATGTTGCCACCTTAGAAAGTGAGGATAGAAAGCGTGAGAATAGAGATATTCAACGCTATAGAATGAAGCATCAGCTTAAGAAGATGTCTCCAGAAGTTGCGAGTCAATATCGTAGAGATTTGGAACATCATATTATCTATACTCACGATGAAGCATCTACTTCTGTATTGAAGCAGTATTGTATGGCAGCATCTCTATATCCTCTTATGTTAGAAGGTGTAGGAAATATTGATGGTGTAACTCCTGGTCCTCCAAATGATTTACAATCATTTAGTGGTCAAGTTACTAATCTTGTATTCTTATTATCTTCTCAATGTAAAGGAGCTGTTGCATTAGGCGGATATTTCATTGCACTTAACTATTATATAATAGCTGAGTTTGGAGAAGATTGGTATAACAAATTAGACTGTATTGCTACAAGTGAACACTGTAAAATTCAAAGGACTATTGGTGATTCTATTAAGAAAGCTTTTAAACAGTTTGTGTGGGGTATTAATCAGCCTGCTGGTAATAGGAGTTATCAGTCTCCTTTTACTAATGTTAGTTATTACGATCATACCTATTTCAATTCTCTGTTTGCTGATTTTTATTATCCTGATGGTACACAACCTGAGTGGAAGGCTATTGACACACTTCAGCGAATGTTCATGCGATGGTTTAATCAACTTAGACTAAAGCAGGTACTTACTTTCCCAGTTGAAACATTTGCTATGGTTTATGATCCCAAAACTATGGATATTATAGATAAGGATTATAAAGACTTCTGTGCAGAAATGTATGCTGAAGGACATTCCTTCTTTACTTATATTTCTGATTCTGCAGATAGTTTAGCAAGTTGTTGTAGACTTAGAAATGCTCTTGACAAGAATACCTTTAATCCTACTTCTGGTTTAACTGGAATTAAGACAGGTTCTTGTAATGTTATTACTCTCAATATGAATAGAATAGTTCAAGATTGGTATGCTCTTGATGAGCCAGATCCAAGTATTGAATATGATGTTCAAGGAGCAATGCATTCACCAGCTGACAGAATTAACACTATGTGGGTTGGTAGTAAAGAAGAAGCATTTAAACTATTTAAAGGATATCTAATTAGAATCCTTGAGAGAGTTTATAAGTATCATATAGCATATAAGACAATGCTTTATGAATGGGAGGATAAAGGTATGTTTGCTTCTTCTAATGGAGGTTATATCAATATCAAGAATCTGTATAGCACTGTAGGTTTAAATGGTCTTAATGAGGCTGCAGAATTCTTAGGATTCAAGGTATCTAATAATAAAGAATATATTGAATTCTTACAATTAGTTCTCGGAACTATTAAGGAACAAAATGCTAAACATTCCATTCATGATTCTAAGAGACCATTCCTATTCAATAGTGAGGTAGTACCTGCCGAAGGATTAGGTGGAAAGAATTATAAATGGGATAAAGAAGAAAATTACTGGGTTCCCGAAGATAGAAACTTATACAACTCTTATTTCTATAATGCTCATGATGATACATCAGTACTTGATAAGTTCATTTTACATGGACGACAAACTTATCAGTATACCGACGGAGGAAGTGCATTACACTGTAATCTGGAGGAACACTTAAGTAAAGCACAATATCTCAGGTTAATCGACTTTGCTATTAAGGAAGGTACCAGTTATTTTACCTTTAATATTCCTAATAGTAAATGTGAGGATTGTGGACATATTGTGAAAGCTCCGATTAAAGAATGTCCTAAGTGTGGTAGTAAACATATTACTTGGTATACTAGAATTATTGGTTATCTGAGACCTTTAACTTCCTTCGGTAAGGATAGAAGAATAGAGGCAGATAAGAGAACTTATTCAAAAACTATAGAATGAAATATATGACAGCGGGCATAGTATTTACTGAGATTCCGGATGAAATAACTCTGGAACTCGGTATTTCTAATTGCCCGTATCATTGTGAGGGATGTCATAGTCCCTTCTTACAGTCTGATATGGGAGAAGAACTTACTTGGATTAAGTTGAAAGAAATGTTAGAAATCTATAAAGATTTAATAACTTGTTTATTAATTTCTGGAGGAGATTCTATGTCCGCTGAATACTTATTTAAGTTAGTTAAACTAGAATATCCAAAAATTAAAACAGCTTGGTATTCCGGAGGTGAAGAACTCCCTAAGAACATTAGATATTTTGACTATGTTAAGTTAGGTCCATATAAGCAAGATTTAGGTGGTTTAAAGAGTCCTACAACTAATCAAAAACTGTACAAGGTACAAGATAATGGTGAATTGTTGGATATAACTAGCAAGTTCTGGAAATGATTTTAAATTTAGCCTATACTGGAAACGATCTTGACTTTCTAAGAAAAGTTAAAGAACTTTTAGAGAATTATCCTTTAGTTGAATTACATGCTTTTTGTAAAGATAAGTACAAGGAGCAAAAGAATTATTATAAATTGTTACAACACTTTGCTACTAGAGCAGGTAAGTTTATGGTTCTTTTTGATAATGATAATAATGTAGTCCAACCATTTTATATAGAGGATAGAACATTTAGTATAGATTATTTAAAAATAGTTTTAGATCACTGGGTATTGTATAATCCTATAGAGGATGGACACGATAGAACTGAAGAAACAGAGGGAGGATCTTGAGAAATATTATAAGAGCCTCTATGACATAGATGCAGAAGTAATCAAGAAGGAAGCAATGGAATATGCTGACAACGATGTACAAAGGGCTAAAGACTATATAGCAGGTTATTTGTCTTCTATTAAACAGCCACATACAAGAACTATCAGATTAGTTACTATGTATGTAATGGACTTTGTGCCTTATTTCCGTAAGCATCCAGATTCCCGAAATATGGTTACTAGAATTAGAGATATATTTAGAGAAAAACGTTATCCAAAAGAATTATTTAATTCTGAGGATCCTTCAAAATCTGTAGACAATGAAGTACGTAAGGATAAGAGTATCAAGACTAGCGGAACTCCTGAGGAATGAAATTAGACTACTAGCGTTAGAAGCTGGTGGTGTAGACAATTGGGATTGGTATGGTGATTGTTTCACTGAGGAAACTGATGAATTATTAGATGCAGATGATGAAGATTTAGTTAAATCAGAAGGTTTTACAATTCAGGATACTGACGATTTATTCGGATGAAAATTGAAATTTTACCTGTACAATCAGACGGACCATATTACACATTAACCACATATTACATGATAGGTGATGCTAATGGTGATATGCAATTTGACATTAGCTTTACGAAATTAAATCCTTCAATAATCAAATTGTTAACAGCTTTAGTTAAGTTGGGAAACTTTACGCCTAAGGGTCACTGGGGTTGGATATTTGATAAAGAACACTATGACTTAGCTATTGAAGCAGGCGTTCTTACCGAAGAAGACATAGAGGCTTTCAATATAGAAAATGAAGAACTTGAGTCTTGGGAAGTAATAAGAAGTGAAGGAGAAATGTACTGGTTATGTTATAAAGGTTATCAAGTAACTTATACAGATGAAACAGGACTAGAACATCCTTGTAAAGTGATACTATGAAATTACTAATTATTCCTGACGTACACGGAAGAAGCTTTTGGGTGGAACCTTGCTCTCATATAGACGAATTTGATAAAGTAATTTTCTTGGGAGATTATCATGACCCATATGGATATGAAGTGAGTCAAGATACTTCTCGTCATAGATTACGTGATGAATTAGTGCCATTTGTTCTCGAACATAGAGATAAATGCGTATGTTTATTCGGAAATCATGATGGTAACTATCTAGTTGGAGATATGGCTGATAGAGTCGATTGGTTCCACAAGAAAGAAATTCGTCAATATTTAAAACAAATGGATCTTAAATTGATTCATAGAGAAGGTAAATATTTATTTTCACACTCTGGAGTTCTTCCCAAGTGGTTGGCTTCCAACAACTTAACTTTAGAAGATCTAGAAACCTTACCATTTGACCATCAAGCATTAATGAATGTTTCTCCTTATAGAGGAGGATGGTCGGAAGCAGGTAGTTGCATCTGGGGAGATGTACGAGAATATGCTGCTTCAGAACATATTCCGGATACCTATCAAATATTCGGACATACTCAATTAGCAGAGAATGCTATCATTGAGCCAGATTGGGCTGACCTTGATTGTAGGAAAGCTTTTATACTTTATGATTATGGAATAGAACCTTATGAAGAGGAAGTTCACTAAAATTGTTTGTATTTATACAGATGATAAGAATTATGTTCCAGCAAGATTTAATTGTCCTGACTTAACTATTGATGATGTAGTTCTCAACCTAACTACCAATCAGGAAGATAATTTTAATAAGACTGCTGAACTAATTGTAGATTATGCATTTGCATTATTCTGTAGTAAAGCTAATCTAGCAGACTTTCCAATACATCCAGCTCAGTTTAAGAGAAGTAATTGGAGACTTTTAGATTTTGTAGATTCTACTAAGGAACTTACTGCTCCTAGAACACAACAGATTGTAACATCTGCTGGTCCTTCTCAAGTAGAAACTCCAGCTAAACCAACTACTAAACCAATTGATAAAGATGGTAAAGATAGTAAACAAGGGTAATCAGCCGCTACCTGAATATGCAACTCCTCAAAGTGCAGGAATGGATTTACGTGCCAATATAGATGAACCTATAACTCTTGCACCATTAGAAAGAAAACTTATTCCTACGGGACTTCATATAGCTTTACCTAAAGGATATGAAGCACAGGTCCGCCCACGTAGCGGATTAGCTTTAAAGAAAGGAATAACAGTATTAAATAGTCCAGGAACTGTTGATGCTGATTATAGAGGAGATGTAGGTGTAATTCTTATCAATCTTTCTAATGAACCATTTGTAATAGAACCTGGTGAGAGAATAGCTCAGATGGTGGTTGGTAAATTTGAACAAGTTGAATGGGAATTAGTAGATAATTTAGATGAAACAGAACGTGGTGACGGCGGATTCGGTCATAGTGGAGTAAAATGACACTAGAATACGTTAAGAACGATTACTTGCAACAGTTTAAAGATGCTGATTGTAAGTATATCGTTTTAAAGATGGAAGACCTTATGAGTTCCATCGAAACCTGGGAAGAGTGGGAAGCTCTTCAAGATCTTTTAGATAAATACAATCATCATCGATGGAGCAAAGGTAAAGGAATTAATAAATACTTTGTTGCTAATCGAGATGAATTTCCAAAAATTAAGAATGGTGAAGAGTATAATGCTGCTCTTCGCTATCTTCATGACAACTTATTAGGATGATTACATTTGAAAAATTTAAAGAAATTATTGTCAAGTACATTCGTTTCTCTCATATGGAGGAACAACTTCGTAAAATGAATATTGACATTGTAGAAACTCCTTTATTCTCTACTCCAGGTTATTATCTTGACTGGTTATGGGAAGCATATTTTGAGGAAGATGCTCAAGATACTATTGCTTGGTGGATGTTTGAGTATCATGAAATCGATGAGGACTTCGATAATGAAGGTAACTTCATAGGAGAAGAAATGAAACCAGGAATGTGGGATAAAGATGACAAAGTAATTCCTATGGTTACTATTGAAGACTTATGGAATGAGGTACAAGACCAGCGTAAAAAATTCGTTCAAAGTCCCAAGGAGGCTATGAAGGAAGTTATTACTGATATGGTTACAGCTCATTTAAAGAGTGCAGTAAAGCCTGCTAGTGTTGATACACTAAAGGATGCTACTGAGGAATATTGGGATAAACTTGTAGAGTTCTTTGATGATCCCAATAAGTTAGTTTGTGTAGATAATACTGACGAGGCTATCGCTGATATTATGACAACTTATCTAGATGATAAGACTCCTTACATATCAGAAGATGCTGAATCTTGTCATATTGAAGTCTTTTTAGATACTAAAGTTGGTACAGTACTCGTATTATCAGCTGATGATTACGAGTTGTATGTTTGGCAAGGATGAATTCCGACGTTAAGGTATTAGTATCAAGAGACGCAAAAGGTAAGATACGAGTAGCAGAAATATCATACGATGGTAATGAAGCTACTCGTATTTATACTATATATAGGTATACAGGTCAATATGAAGGCAAAATGACTCGACAACCTGACATATATGTTGATAGAGGTAAAGCTACTCGTAATATACATGAACAAGTAGAACTTCAATTCAATGCACTTGTTAAAGGTTATCGAGATAAAGGTTATATCGAATTAGAAAAAGAACTTGATGATTACAGTACTGAAGAGTTACATTCACTGTTTGGTGACGCTCCTACTGGTTCCAATGGAGTTGTTAAACCAATGCTCGCAAAGCAGGCAGACAAAGTAACTAATACTAAGATATTTGATAAAACATGGGTAGCATCTCGGAAGATTGATGGACTTCGTTGTCTAATATTTATGGACGATAAAGGAGAACTTCATACAGCTTCCAGAGGTGGTTCTATTAATTACGATGTTGGTATGTTCCAAATTCTTAATCATCCTATACTTATTAAAGTATTTAAGGAAATGAAAGAGAAATATCCTAATTTTATGCTAGATGGAGAAGCTTATCATCATGGTTACACTCTTCAACAATTAAATTCATATGCTCGTAGTGTAAAGACTGCTAAGGATATGGATGTTCTTCAATTCTATTGGTATGATATAGTTGACCAAAGTCGAATATTCATGGATAGAATGAGAATAATGGATATATTTGCTTCTAAATTAGATGTTGCTGGAGCACCAACTGTTTGGGAACCAGATAAGACATTTAAAGATGGAGAACTCAGAATACAAAGAGTTCCTCAAGTTTATGTATCTGGTTGGGATAATATGATGAAACTTCACAACGAATATGTTTCAGAAGGTTGGGAAGGATTAGTTATTAGAGACCCTGAGAGACCTTATAAACCTAATGGTCGTACTAATGATATGATTAAAATTAAAGTTTATAAGGATGATTGCTTTAAAGTTGTAGGTAAAGAAGCAGGTCTTCGCGGAAGTGAAGATATGGTCTTTATTATGCAAATGCCAGATGGTAGAACATTTAAAGCAAAGCCATTCGGAGATAGAGAGCAAAAACAAGAATATTGGATTAACTTTGAAGAGAAATATAATGGTCATATAGGAGAATGTAAGTTCTTCTATTATAGTGATGATGGTATTCCTCTTCAACCAGCATTTAAAGCATTTAGGGATGACTTATAGAGTTAATGTAGACCAAGTAGTACGTTACATGGTTACATATGAATTTCAAACAGAAGATGATCCACAAGAAGTATTAGAAGATATGATTGCTCGTGGTGATTATTCTGAATTAGAAGAGATAGATGCGGACGAAATAGAAATTCGTGATTTTGATATTTTAAATATTGAAGAAGTCGATGACTGAACAAGAAGTAATTCGGAAAAGAGAAGCGGCTTATGAAAAAGCTGTTAATGCTCTTATAGAATTGGTTAATGCGATAACCAATGAAAGAGATTTCTATAAGAATAAATGTGAAAATGATATTCGAGGATTATGAAAAATACTGTAACACCTGAACAGGTTAAAGAAAACATGCAAGACGTTATTGTTCGTACTCTTGTCGACTTTGGTAAGCCTACAACTTATGTAACAATACGAATGAAAAACGGTTTCACTCTTCGTGAATCTACTACTTGTGTAGATCCAAAGAACTATGACGAAGAGATTGGGAAGGAAATCTGTCTTAAAAGACTTGAAGATAAAGTATGGTTCCTACTTGGTTATCAACTACAGGAAGAGTTATATATCGACCAGTTGTTAGCAGAACATGAATTAAGTGATGATATATGAAGTAACACTCCACAGAGTTGTGGAACATGAAACCATTTACATAGTCGATGCAGATTCTCCAGAAGAAGCTGAAGAAATGGTATTACATGGAGACTATGATGAAATAGTTGAAGACTCCGAACAAGGAGAAATGGAAGATCCTGAAGTAATTGATGTAGTAGAACAAGTAGCAGTATGAAGTATTTGATTGAATTTTTTGAAAAAGCTACCGTTAGAAGACTTGTTCAGTGTGAAGTTGAAGCTAATGATGAACAAGAGGCTGAGAAAAAGGTAAAAGACGGTGACTATGAGTTTATAGATAGTTGGGATGAAGATGAGGAAGGTGCAGAATTCATCGGAATTGAAAATATAGAAGAGGCTCCAGATGAGGACTAATTGCTATCATTGTGGATACTTCCGTGAGGAGGAAAGACCTGACGGGAGTATCCGTAACTATTGTAATGATAGAGATTGTACAGTAGACCCTTATGAACCGGACTGCAATGACGAAGGCTGAACAACTTTTATCTGATATTCTTAAAAAGCGTGAAGCTGATAGAGAAGAATTTAAGAAAGAAATCCAAGCATTGGTAAATGAAGAAGAAATATCTTACGCTGATGCTATTAAGTTAATGGAAGAATCTCGTTTATTTGAAATTCATCCATTTATCTTAGGAAATCATACAAATTCTCAAATTGATATATTATTTGATGAGTATGACGAGGATTTTGAAGATAGATATGCAACTATTCGTTTTACTGATATTTCTGATTGGATAGAGTGGAGCGAAGGAGAGGTTGAAGAAGCATTAGATGCTGCAGGAGTTACTGAAGATCCGTTTAAATTACTATATGATTATGCTATGAAAACTAATTATATAGGTTATAAATTTGATTGGTGATGAAAGCAGAAGAAATGTCTAAAGTATTAGCTGATGCAGTTGATATATACGGAACAGAAGCCCAAATCTGGATGATGATGGAGGAAATGTCCGAATTAGGAAATGCAATAGCTAAATATCAAAGAGGAAGGGTAACCGAAGAAGATGTTTGTGAAGAGATAGCTGATGTAATAATTATGTGCTTTCAAATGGCAGCTATATTTGGTTCCGAAGAAGTGAATGAAATACTAGATGCTAAGATGGAAAGATTAAAGAAAAGACTTGAGAAGCATCATGTTACAGACAGTAAGACAAACGTGGCAGGAGAGGTATGATATGTATATGCAACTACCTAAAGAACAATTAGCTACTATGCTTGCTGAGCAAAGTAAATGGTTGTTTCCAGATAGTTGTGCAGAGTTTGCTCCTGTAGAAAATATAGATGTTCGATATTATACAACAAGTAGTTATAAATTATGAAAGAGAATTTTATTCACGTATGTTTTGTGATTGACTCTAGTGGGTCAATGTGTGGTTCTGAAGCAGATGTAATCGGCGGATTCAAAAGAGTGGTGGATGAACAGAAGGCTAATGAAAATGGTAGCTGTGCAGTTACTGTAATTGATTTTAATAGTATTCCAGAAGTAGTATGTGTTGGTAGAGATGTAAAAGATATCGATTCTGAACTTAACTATACAGTAGGTGGTGGAACTGCATTGTTTGATGCAATTGCTTTGGGAATCGATAAGACTCATAATTATAATATGTCTCTCGATAACGCTGAAAGACCTGAGAAGACTATGGTTGTAATTATGACCGATGGTGGTGAGAATTGCTCTCGCAATTTCTCAGGAAGTGCAGTAAGGAATAAGATTAAAGAAATGGAAACTGAGTTTGGTTGGTCATTTGTATATCTTGGAGCTGATCTAACTAACGTTCATGATGCTGATACTCTAGGTATTAAGACGCGTGGTGTATCAACTAAGGGTATGATGGCTTCTAACTATGATGTTATTAATTCAACCGTAAATGTATTCCGTTGTGCATCTGGTACAACTGAAATGAAGTATGCTACTATGGATAGCTTTATGGAGAATTCTGTAGAAACTCTTAACTCTAACTATGAAACTTCTACAGGTATTAAAATTAATCAATGAATTTAGGAAAAAGTAAAAAGGCTAATGTTAATTACTTAGCCAAAATTGTGAACATTAAGGAGTTTACTCCTCACCCAAAGCCTACTGTGGAGCGTTTAAAGTGCGCCACAGTAGACGGGTTCACAATTCTTGTAGGAATTAATTCTGAGCCTGGATTGTATGTTTACTTTCCAGCAGGGTGTAAGATTAACCCACAATTTTTAAGCTATAATAATCTATTCAGACATGGAGAATTAAATGCTAACCCAAATGAAACCGGAATGTTTGATGATAATGGTAGAGTTAAAGCAATCAAATTGCAAGACGTTATTTCAGAAGGTTTCTTATTACCAGCAGTAATGTTATCAAATTTCATTACTTCTGTTACAAACAAAGACATAGAGATTAAAGATGGTACTGAATTCGATGCAGTACTAGACGGAGATAAAGAATTTTGGATTAACAAGAAATATGTAGTCCATGAAAACAGTCACAACCAAGGAAGTGGATCAAAACAAAAGAAGAAAGTTAAGGGTATCAACAGAGTTCTCGACGATCAGTTTAGATTCCATTACGACACAGTTATTATTAAGAAGTGTCCTTACGTAATAACTCCTGACAGTTGGATTCATATCTCAAGTAAAGTTCATGGTACATCAGGTATTTCTGCGTATGTTCAATGTAAAAAGATTAATACGAAGCATGATAAGGTTATTGAGTGGATGTGGCAAAACATTCTTAATAAGTGTATTGTCAATCCTATTAATAAATTATTAAAGAAACCTACTTATGAATTCTCATTAACCGATAGGATATATGATTATTTATATGCTTCTCGTACCGTAATTAAAAATCAAAATTATAATCCTAATGTAACTCCAGGTTTCTATGGATTTGATATTTGGGAAGAGGCTGATAAGATTATCAGACCTAAACTTGAGAAAGGTATGACAGCATATTATGAAATCTTAGGTTATCTCCCTGGATATCGATATATTCAAAAAGGTTATGATTATGGATATGTTCCTGATGTATCTGATAAACAACCTTATCAATATGGTAGAAACTTTGGAATTAGAATTTATAGACTAACCTATACCAATGTAGACGGAAAAGTATTTGAATTCTCTCCAAGAGAGGTTCAGATATGGTCAAAAGAACATGATTTAATTCCAGTAACAGAATTGTATTATGGTAAGGCACGTGATTTATATCCTGATCTCGATCCCGATGTACATTTTAGTGAGAACTTCATTGATCGTTTATCAAATGACAAGAACTTTTATATGGAGCTTGATTCTCCTGACTGTACCAACAAGGTTCCTCATGAAGGATTAGTAATTAAGATTGACAATATGAAGCCAGCAGCTTTCAAATTGAAATGTTTTAGATTCTTAAATAAAGAACAACAAGCTCTTGATAAGGGTGAATCTAACATTGAAGACGAAGCATGAAACACTATTTAATTAAATGTTCGAAGGATTGGGCAGATGAATGTGATGTACACTTTCTCGAAACTTTCGATGAGGCTGTGCATAACAGATATATGATTTGCAAAGATGTTCTAAAAAATTGGTATGATTCATACTATTTCGGAACAAACGAAGGTTGGGAAGATGGCGACTTTGACTACTTAGACTTTACACCAATTGAACTTTCTGACTCTGAGTATAGAGTATTTAAGAAGTTCAATATTCATGGAGAAACAATTATGCAAGATTTCTTCTGGAATCTACATGATTGTTTAGTAGACGAAGGAATAATCAAAGAAGATGATGACTTATTTGAAATGTCTGAGGAAGAGTTTAAGAAAGCTGTAGAAAGTTATGCGAGTATGCTTAATGAGTGATTTGCATGGCGAATTACCTGAAGCACATGATATTGCAGAAATTACTTTAATATGTGGGGATATAGTTCCGTTAAGAATTCAGCGGAACATTCCTCAGTCTAAGAAATGGGTTAAAACCGAATTCCTTTATTGGGCTAAGAACTGGCCAGGTGAGAGAATATATTTTATAGCAGGAAATCATGACTTTGTATTTGATGGTCATTGGACATCTAGCGATACTATAGAACTTTATACATTATCTGATGGAAAAGTTCAGTATATGAATGGAGAAGAGACCAAACATTATACAAGTAATGATGGACAAGTATATAAAATATATGGAACACCTTACTGTCATATATTCGGAAATTGGGCATTTATGAGAGAAGACACTCTCTTAAAAATGTACTATGATAAAATACCATTTGACTGTGATATAGTATTTTCTCATGATGCTGCTGACATTAATGATTTAGGATTAGTTCCACCAAATGCTTGGCATCCAACATCTTCTGAAAATGCTGGCAATAAAGTTCTCGCAGAAGCTATAATATATAAAGAACCAAAGTATTATTTCTGTGGTCATATTCATGAAGGTAATCACCTTGTAACTAAGATAAATAATACGACTATGGCTAATGTTTCATTACTAAATGATCAGTATAGGATGGTCTATGAGCCTCTTTATCTTGATATTTAATTCTTTAACACTTTTTATATTGGTAATTTATCTTTATAAGAGTACATTACAAGATGAGAATAATTTAATAGATATTTATGGTAGTAGATTTTTATTTTGAATTTAGTAACGTTACAAACTATGGAAAAAGAAGTTTTTGATAGACTTTTAAAAGAGTTTACTGAAGTAAACGAGAAGGCTAATAAGCTAAAAGATTTTATCTTAGATGAAGAGAAAATTAAGGCCGTAGATAACCTTAACAAAGATTTACTAATCGCACAGTTAAAGGCTATGGAGGCTTATCTTTCTATACTATCTATCCGCATTGGATTAAATGCTCCTCGTGAGATGGTTGACGCTGTTAAACCTAAAGAAGAGCCTGCTGAAGAGGTAAAGGAAGGTGAGTAAGAAAGTAATTTTCACTGATAGGTCAAATGAACTATTAAATAGCTATCTCAAGGATATTTCTAAATATAAGATTTTAGAAGGTCCTGAGATAGCTAAACTTGTTTTAGAAGCACATGAAGGTAATGAAAGGTCTAAGAATAAGGTAGTTCAATCCAATCTTAGATTTGTAGTCACAATTGCCAAACAATTTCAACATCGTGGGATAGATCTAATGGATCTAATCGCAGCCGGTAATGAAGGACTTATTAAAGCTGTAGATAAATTTGACCCTAGCAGAGGAGTTACTTTTCTCTCTTATGCTGTATGGTGGATTAAACAAGCCATATATAAAACTATCTATTGGAACGGAAGAGAAATCCGACTTCCAATGTCTCAGCAACTTCTTGTAAATCGTATTCTAGAAGCCACTAATCAATTCTTACAAAAGAATAATCGTAATCCTAGTTCCGAAGAAATTTCGGATATGACAGGAATACCTCGTGAACAAATTGATTATCTTGCTCAATTCTCTAATAAACTTGTCTCTGTTGATGATTTTATAGGAGGAGACGAAGATAATAGTCAAGTTTGTGATATAATCCCAGACGGTGAGCCTCCTCTTGAAGATGAGGTAAATAAGAAATATGTTGCAGAAGAAATTCAACATTATCTAGGTAAACTAACAATTAGGGAACATGATATATTAATGATGTATTTCGGATTTGGAATGGAACCTATTCCTCCAAGAACAATAGCTGCAATGTATGGTGTAGGAACAGAAAGAATACGACAAATTAAGGAAGGAGCTTTAAATAAATTAGAACGTAGATTTGGTAATAAATTAAAAATGTTATGGTAGACAACATAAGTACAATTAGAAGTACTCTAGAATTTGATAATCCTGAGGAATTCTATTATATTTCAATTATGCAAAGAAATAAAGATGGTGTAAAAGTTGCTAGTTCTCACGACAATGCTCGGAGAATCCGAACTTTTTATGTCTTCTCACTTGAGGATTTTGATAAGATTACAGATTTCATTAGAGAAATTTGTGACAAAATTAATGCTCGTTGCTACATAGAATTAAATAGGAAGAATATTTTTCAGTGTCAACTAGAGTGTATAAAGAGACTTGCAGAATGTATAGAACATCGTACAACTAAGTCTCGTGCCATTATGGATTCAGTAGTAGCAGGTGCACCGTCTAGAGATAAACTCTGGATGATTGATGCTGATGATACTAGTCCTAGTAGTGATTTAATTGAACATATCCTTCAAGATGTAGAGGATAGAAAAGGAAAACATTATGCTGTCATTCCTACCGTAAATGGTACACATATTATAACAAGTAGATTTGATCCACGTGAGTGGCCATATGAAAATGCTGAGATAAAAAGAAACGCATTTACTCTACTTTACTATAATGATGAAACACTACATAGTAACTTATGACGGTAATTGGGCCGACGAATTTGATGTATATTTTCATACAGTAATGGATGAAAATGAACTCACCAAGTCTAAAGAATTAGTTAAGGAATGGGAACAAGACTGGTATGAATTCGGATTTGGCACAAATGAAGACTTAGAAGTATCTAAGGAAGAAATATTAGAATGTCTCGAAAATGCTCGTGAATTAACTGAAGATGAATATGAAGTTTTATCTCGATTAGGTTTACTCAATATTGGTTTTGGAGATAGGCTTAACTTTGATCGCATAATAGGTTATGATGAGGAATGATATATCTAGTAAGCAAGAATAAAACTTTATTCGGCTCTACCAGATATTCCGAAGTATCTTTCGATAAAGCTATGTTCGTTCTAGACCCTCTCAAGCTTCCACAATTGGATACTGAGACTACGGGTCTAGATGAGCACACTAAGAAAATTCTCACTATTCAATTGGGTAATAAGGAGAATCAAGTTGTATTTGACTGGACTACTCTTACTCTGCATGAAAAACGTAAGTTAAAGAAGTATCTAGAATCTGATGATAGAACATTCCTTGGATGGAACTTAATGTTTGATCTCCGATTCTTGTACTCTGTTGACATATGGCCAAAACATGTATGGGATGGTTATATTGGACAGAAACTCATATGGTTAGGTTATACAAGAGAAGACATAATTGGTATGTTTGTTGATCAAGGATTGGATACTATATATGCAGGATATTCCCTTAAAGCAGCCTGTCACAATTATTGTGATATAGACTTAGACAAGAGTGTTCGAGGTAAGATTATAAACGAAGGTCTTACTGAGGAAGTTGTTGTCTATGCTGCTGGAGATGTAATGTATATTGAAGACATTAAGAATGAAATGGACAAGATACTTGATGCTCAAGAACTTCAAACAGCAATGTTTGTTGAGTGTGAGTTTATTAAAGGTCTTGCTTATTTCCAGTATTGTGGAGTACTTCTCGATGTGAACAAATGGCAAGCTAAGATGGATAAAGACTTAGCTAACATGCGTGCAGCTGAAGAGAAGTTAAATGAGTGGGTTGTTGATTGGGAATCTAAACAGGATGAAGAGTATGAATTACGTTATCCTGAACTCGAAGAGGAAGGCAATGATGTAGCTATTGAAAAACTTATTAAAAAACTTCTTAAGCAAGGCTTTATAAGGTATCCAAAAGAGGATTTAGAGCGTGCTTGGAGTGATAAGAAAGTAGCTGCTTATAGGAGAAAAGTAGAAGGTAGTTATACCACTATTAATCTACAAGGTGATTTGTTCGAAGGCTTTGACACTAGACGTAAGTGTAAAGTGAATTGGAGAAGTCCAGACCAAGTCATTGGCCTATTTAAGAAGTTAGGAATTCAAACAGAGACTTTCGATAAGAAAACTAAAAAGAAGAAAGACTCTATTGATAAGACTATTCTTAAACCTCAGAAAGATAAATTCCCAATCATTCCAATCTATCTTGATTATAGAAAGGCTGCTCAGGTCGTAAGTAATTTCGGACAGAACTGGTTAGACGCTATTAACAAGGGTGATGGTAGAATTCATCCAGAATTAAATCCAATTGGTACTGATACTAGCAGAGTAAGTTCTGGAGGTGGTCAGTATGATTTAAATATTCAAAATATTCCTCATGATCCAGAAACAAGAGCTTGTTTCGTTTCTGCTCCAGGAAACGTCTGGATTAGCGCAGACTATCAGTCACAAGAATCTCGCATTATTGCTTCTGTTGCAAATGATCCAGCTATGCTTGATCTATTTATTAATGGAAGTGGTGACGTTCATAGTCTAGTTGCTAAAATGTCTTATTCTCAAATTCCAAGAGATTTACCTGTAGAAGATGTCAAATCATTCTCTAAGGCAAGTGCTAAGGAAGGCGGATTAGATTATAGACAAGAAGCAAAAGGAATTGAGTTTGCTATTAATTATGGCGGAGATTTTAATACCATAGCTAATAACAAAGGTATACCACTTGAGGAGGCCAAGGAAATTTATGAAAATTTCATGAAAGGTTTTCCAGGTGTTGCATCTTATCAAGAATATTGTCGTATGGCAGTTATGAGAGATGGATATGTTCTTATGAATCCTCAAACTCGTCATAGAGCACATATTCCAGAATTGCGTTTTATTAGGGAAATGCAAGAGAAGATGGATAATCCTGAATTCTGGGATTATTATCGAGAGATGAAGAGAGATGCTCCGGAAAGTGAAACAGTACGTAGTGTAAAGAAATATTTCATAATTAAATCTCAATGGGAAAAGAACTCCATTAATTATCGTATTCAGAATAGAGGTGCAATGTGTTTCAAGTTTGCGTCCATTAAGCTATTCAGATGGATATGTGAGAATAACTATCAGAATATAGTTAAGATGTGTGTTCCAGTTCATGATGAATTTAATCTTGAATGTCCTGCTGAAATGGCTGAAGAAGTTTCCAAGAAACTTATTGAGTGTATGGAAGAAGGTGCAAAACCATTCTGTAAGAGATTACACTTAGGAGCAGACTGTGATATTAATGATCATTGGGTACATTAATGGAAACATTATTTGATAAGTTCGAAATTCCTGACCGCTATACTATTGGTGGTCAGGAATATAAAGTAATAAAAAAGGAAACAGTAAGAGATAGTGATGATGATCCAGTATTTGGATTACATGATCCTGCACAAGCTACGGTTACCATTGCTGAAAAATTTCCTATTACCGATTCTCTAAAACATACGTTTACTAAAGATCAGATGCTTAATAGTTTCTTCCATGAAATGTTTCATTCATTTAACTTTATGATGAACAATGAGCAGGAAGAAGTTATTGCGCAATCTTTCGCTAATTTTATGTGTGAATTTTTAAAAACAGCTAAGTATGATACTGGACATGCAGGGGAATCCGGTCCAGGATTCCGCCCCTTCGATCAAGAGGATTGAAATCGATATTAACCCTCTCTTAGAAACTGAGAGGTTAGAAGATTTTGTAAATAATTATCTGGTACCATTTATGCAACAATTGCAGGTACCGGTTATTAAAGTGAATATCAATGAGTAAACTAATTATCTGCCGCGGAATACAAGGAAGCGGTAAAAGTACTTGGGCAAAAGCCTGGGCAAAGGAGGACCCGACTCATAGAGTCCGATTTAATTGGGACGATATGAGAATTATGATGGGAGAATATTGGGTTCCCGAAAGAGAAAATACAGGAATCTTAAGAACTCTTAGAGCATCTTTCTTAGACGATATGATGCATAAAGGTTGGGATATCTGTATTGATAATATGAACTTAAATCCAAAGGATTGGGAATTCTATGAAGGATTAGTCAAAGCGTATAATGCTGTTAATCCCGGAAAGGAGTATGAGGTTGAATATATGGATTTCTTCACTCCAGTAGAAGAATGTATCCGTAGAGATGCTATGAGACCTAATCCTATTGGAGAAGCAGTGATTCGTTCTACTTGGAAACGTTATCGTCATTTTATTATTTGTCAAGAAATTAAAGATAAATATGAAAGAATGAGAACTTATGATGCAACTAAAAAAGATTGTATTATAGCTGATATGGATTCAACTATATGTGTCAATCTCACAGGACGTCCTTTCTATACAGATGATTGGGCAAGTAAGTGCATTTATGATACACCTCTTACTGGTCCAATCTCTATTCTCAGAGCTCATAAGATAACTGGTACTTGTGACATCATTATCTTAACTGGTAGAAGAGAAGAAGGGCGTGCTCAAACAGAAGAGTGGTTAAAGACATATAATGTGCCTTATGATAGACTCTTTATGAGAGGTGACGTTGATTATAGTAAGGGAGATCTATTTAAAGAGCAAATTCTTAAAGAGTTTATTCTTCCGAAATATAATGTTCTCTTTGCTTTAGATGATGATAACAAATGTGTTCAGATGTATAGACGTAACGGTTTAATTTGTTTACAACCATGACAGTATCGATTGAAACCAGAAGTGGAATTTCTTTAAGAGCTAATAAAGAGCATTTTACTCTATACGATAGTGAGATGGAGGAATGGGGTTGGCTTGATGGTGAACCTGAGGACTTCTATGACAGAGTTGATGACTATCTTAGAGATGTTCTTCCTGATGAGGGACATCCAGATTGGACTTGGAAGAGTTCCGATTTAAAGAAAGCTTGTAAAGAAGTTTATAAAAGATTAAAAGGATGATTCTACAAATATTAGATCTTATAGGCTGGTTCATGTGGGGACTGGCCTTACTTATGTATCTCGATTATCATAAAGAAATTAACAAAGAATTTAAAGTTCGTTTTAGATGGGCTTTACAAAACACTCGAGAGACATATTATGAAATGTTCTATCCTCATGGTTATTATCTTATGAAGAAAGTACCTGGAACGGACATTTATTATCAAAATCTGACGAAGCAAGACTATCGTCAGCAAACATATTATCATAGAAAAATGTTAAAGCGATGAAATTTTACAAATTTTATGCGGATTGGTGTGGTCCTTGCAAGGTTCTTACTACCAATTTAAGAAGAGCTGGAGTTACGGATTATGAACCTATCGATGTTGATAAGGAAGAGAACGAACATTTAGTAGTTGCTTATAATATTCGTAATATTCCAGTATTTGTCGCCGTTAAAGAAGAGAACGGTGTTGAGAATGAAGTTGATAGATTTGTCGGAATTAAATCTCCTGACGCCATTAAACAATGGGTTGAAGCATTAAATGAATAATTATCCTCCTGGTGCAGCAAATGATCCAGATGCTCCTTACAATCAACCATTACCAGATACTCGTAGAGTATTAGTAAGTATGTGTATTAGTAAGGAATTCGATATTGATGTTTTTAATAACGATGATAGAGAAGTAAACGAAGGAGATGTAAGATTAGTACATTTCTTACCTGATGATATTCTAGATCAGGTAGCAAAACCTAATTCAGAATTTCGTAAGTTAGTACTTGATCAAATGAAAAAAGATGCTGCAGATTGGACGGTCGATAACATTACTGTTATAGAATCATGAAAATATTAACTTCACAAGCCTCTATTGTACCACAAGGTCCTGGTATTATAGGGGCTTTTAAACAAATTGAAAAAGTTGGAAGAGCCTGTTGGGCAAGTGAAAACTTAATTACAGAAGACTCATATGAGAAATTTGTAGAAGGGTTAATGAGTAGGGAACATAATGCTCCTCTTGAGCATGGTACTCTATATTTAATCTACATAATAGGCTCTCCAATATATGATCCCTACTATCTTGTACATACAGACGATGTACATAAGTTTAAGAGAAATCCTTATTCAAAGGTAGTAGAGAAAAAATTTGATGTAGCTGCACAAGCTAAGGATTCCGAATGGATGCACTCATTTGTAGAGCAATATGGTCCATCTACTGCCTACTTTATAACAACTAATCTACGTGTTATTGTTGAAAACTTTACAAAAGAAGAAGTAGAGAAAGTATTAGATCATGCTGTTAATAATCCTTATAAGGAGCATATACGTCGAATAACAGTACACTTTACTTGCCAACGTGCTATTTCTGCGGAGTTTAACAGACACCGTAAAGATAGTATAATGGAGAGAAGTTCCCGTTATTGTAACTTTAGTAAAGATAAGTTCGGAAACGAAATAGGGATAGTTCAAGCTGATTGGGTTCCTATTGAAGACATAGAAGAAAGAACATTTGAAGAATATTGTAAAGACATTGCTAATCATGAAGACCGGGATACTGATTTTAGATTAGTGAAATTTCCTTGGTCTAAATTTGATTATTGGGTATTCGCTAATCTTGCTTGTGAATATTCTTATATGAATCTTTTGCGGCTTGGTTGTAAACCCGAAGAAGCAAGAGATATTCTTCCTATGGATTTACAAACCGAACTTTATCATACTGCATTTATCGATGATTGGGAACACTTCTTCAAGTTACGTGCTTGGCAAAGTAAAGGTAATAAACCTCATCCTGAGGCTAAGAAGTTAGCTCGTCAAGTATTTGATAAGTTTGTAGAACTCGGATTAGTTTCCGAACAATTGAGAATAGACAATGAAATCGTGGATGAAGCTACAGTGGCTAAATCTTAAGATATTCTTTTTAAGACTTTGGTTAGGAGTATAATATGTGGTTAGTTAGAAATATAGATGGTGTATTGCTGTTATATCAGAATAAACCAACACGAGCAAAAGATGGTTGGTCAGGTGGTGGATTATGCTTCGTAATTGGAGACTTCCCATTAGAGCATGTTCCATCATTTGCTGAACAACAACAATGGAAGGATGCTCCATTACAAGTTAAACTTTCAATGGTTAAAAAATGAACAGATTAAATGAAAAGATTGTAGAAATCTTAAAACAGCATCCAGAAGGTGAAGACTTTTTCGATGCTTTAGATGCAATGGTACGTGGTGATATGGATATTCTAACATCTTTTATCGCATTTGCCTTTAATAAAATACTTGATCCATCTGATAGAACTCTGATTCTCACTGGCCAATTTGGTATTGCTATGATGAATATTTATAGTGATAGACTCAGAAGTACGTTTGGTGATGTTATTTTAATTAATGGTGGAATTCGTACTGGACAAGAACCTATTATTTATAGGGAATCTCTCCCGTATCCAAAATGTATAATGTTTGATGATTCTTTCTATTCTGGAACTACCAGAGATAAGATTGAAGATAAATTAAAACTAATACATTCTGAAGCTAAGATTACTGATACATTTGTGGTATATGATGGAGCAGTTGTTAAAGATGATAATGTATATAGTATGTTTCGTTATCATAAAGACCCCGTACCTGATATATCCGTAATATTTGATGACACATCATTATGATTTGGTTAACAAGTGATACTCATTTCGGGCATGATAATATTATTAAGTACTGCGCCCGGCCATTTGCTAATACTGAAGAAATGGATGCAACACTTATTAAGAATTGGAACGAGCATGTTGCTTTAGATGATACAGTATATCATCTTGGTGACTTTGCTTGGGGTACTATAGGATATTGGGAAAAGATTCGTGAGAAGCTTAATGGTGATATTCATCTTATTATAGGTAATCACGATGAACGATTTGTAAATAATGAGAGGATGCACAAACTCTTTAAAGAGATTACCTATCAAAAACGTATTTGGTATGGTAAGAAATGTCTTTATTTAAATCATTACCCATTCCTATGTTTTGGTGGAGCTTATAAAGGTCTTGATGCTGTATGGCAAGCCTTCGGACATGTCCATAGTAATAACAGATCTGAAATAGGTCTTGATCATAAAAGACTTATTCATTGTTTCCCAACTCAATATGATGTTGGAGTAGACAATAATGATTTCCGACCAATCTCTATTGAAGAATTTGCTCAGATTATGGAGAATAGAATGATGTCTTTAGGAATGTATAGTTCTGATTGTTCTAGTCATAAGTACACTGAGGAAGACTTAAAGAAATTTAAAGAAAATGAAGGTTTGGTTAAATGATTTAAAACCCGGAGATAAATTCTGGGTATGTGATTGGGAGGGGCCAAGAGAAGTAGAAATCTTGGGCCCTGACCATGATCCATCTTTTGCTATGTCGAGATGGAAATTAAGTGATGGAACTTCTACATTTGTTAATCATTATGTATTTACTACTAAAGAGGAAGCTATTGACGATTTCTTACCTAAGTTAAGAAAACAACTTGAGAAATTAGAGAAAGCACAAGCTTATACTCAAATTGAGATAAATATGTGTAAAGAACAAATCGCCAATTACGAGAAATGTCTGAATTAAAATATAACGTATGTTTTACCCTTGGTGATCCAAGTGGTGACGGTCACGCTAACACTTCCGATTATCATATGGTATCAAATTATCCAGCAAAGGAAATAGATGAAGCTTATAAAAAGGCTACTGAAATTCTTGGATTTGATTTTGTAGATAAAGTCGGAGCAGATTATCAAGATAGTAGACTTCGTGAACCTTATTTCTCAATTCTTATTGAAAAGGGAATAATAAAGAAAGAGGATTACGAATATGAATATAAAGGTGAAATACATCTTGATACATATTTAGATGAAGACGACTTTATAGATATTTTTGAGAGTATTTGTCAATTAGTTTTACCAGATTTAGTAGTAGATTACAGAGATTTGGAAGAACAACAAATATTCTCCTTAGAAGGTGCTGCTTATGGTATAGCATATCATGGAGAATAAATTAAAAAGAATAATTAAAAGTACAATACTTTGTATACGTTTTCCTTTTCTTTATCCTCGTAATCGTTTCACAGGTCTTCATTATAATAATTGGAAAATCTTAGAGAAAGCTTCTCAATATTATAGAGAGGCAACTCATACTAGAGATTTTAAAGTTATTATAATTAATAGACGTAAGTGGTTTTGTGGGAAGTTTCTTATATGGTGGCATAACAATGTATTACAATGGATACACTGCTTAACCAAATATACAGAGTTAGATGCCTTAGAACCTGGATGGAAAAAGAAATTCGGAAAAGAAATTTGTGAAGACATCAAGAAACAACTTAAAAAAGAAGGAAATTTATATAAATATCGCATTACTCAAATAAAGGAGAAATGGGGATATTTACATTGGTATGATAATGGTAGTCATGAAATAATGAAGATTATTAACAAATATGAAGAGATTTCTCGTCATACTTGTATAGTTTGCGGAAAGCCTGCAACCAAGATTAGTAAAGGTTGGATTAGTCCCTATTGCGATGACTGTATTGGGGATCAGGATTATGATGAAATCGATGATTAATATAAGTAAAGAATTAATGTTAGCTATGGTAGAAAAGAAGAACGCTGTAGCAGGTAAAGAAGATACCACTTTAATTGACCTTAAATTAAATGCACTTAAAGACTTTAAGACAAAAATAATTGAATTCCAAACATCTGGTTCAGGAAAGACTTATGATGCTAAGGCTGAACTCGATATTCTTAAGAGCTTGATTAAGCAGCGCAAAAACTCTCTTGAAGAATATAAAAATGGCGGTAGACAGGATCTAGCCGACAAAGAGGCTGTGGAGATCGAGACACTAGAAAAACTCCTTCCTGAGCTCCCAAATGAAGCGACAATAGGTGCTACGTATTTGGAGTGGCGTCAGAATTCGGTGTCATCTCTGGAATTTCCATACATTACGAAAAAAGAAATGGGCAATGCAATTAGGTCAGTTTCTGAGAAATTTGCTTTAGTAGATAAAGCACTCGTAAGTAAGGTAATTAAAGAATACGTTTCAGAATGATTATAGGTATTTCCGGAAAAGCTGAGTCTGGTAAAGATACGGCTGCTGAAATGTTAGAAGTAATATATGGAAATCCAGAAATAACCTTTGATGATTACTGTAATAAGAATTACAATAGGTTTGTTAATGTAAATACAGTACATTTTGCTGATACTTTGAAGGAAGCAACTCAAACATTACTACATGTAGGTGCTTGGGAAACTAATACCCAGAAAGGTAAGAAGACTACTATTACTTGGCTAGGTATGACTGTACGAGAATTTCTTCAAAAGTTTGGCACTTGTGTAAGAGAAAGTATTGACAATTTATTCTGGATTAAAGAAACTTTTGCCAGTATTGATGGTTGGGAAAATGCTATTATAGCTGATGTACGTTTCCCAGAAGAAATACAAGCAATTAGGGAAAAAGGAGGAATAATACTTAGATTAGAAAGAGATGGTGCTGGAGCTGGTAATCATATCAGTGAAACAGCACTTGATAACTATAATGATTGGGATGAAGTAATTAATAATAACGATTCATTATCATCATTATTTGAACAATTAAAACAATTTGCGAAAGCGCATAAAATAGATATATAAATTAAAGGCGGCTCGGGGAGAAATCCTCGGGTCGCCTTTTTTTTACTCCGTTATTGGGTGTCTCGTACATACATCCTGTAAGTATCTCGGAATGCCCTGGTAAATGCTTGAGCACCCATGGTAGTGCCCATTAGGGTTTGGTCACCTGTTGCTAACTTATATAAATCGTTAAACATCTTCGTTGGAAGTTTGTAGGTGGCCGGGTTTGTTGAATTTCCTATATAATCAAGAACTGAGAATGGTCCAAAGAAGTTGTCCCAAGAATTATGCCAACCTTTGTAGGTAAGTTCAGTTAGAGCATTACTAACAATATTCTTACCATTAGCATTCTTCTTGTGTTCAGCATATGCTGGATCTAATGCTAACTTGAAGATAGCTCCATATAGTAACATCATAAATATGTCAGAAAATAACTTGTTAAAGTTTCTTCTGTTTATATCATTATGTTTATATGAAACATCTACAGCTTCTTTTAATCCATTATTTACCCATTCTTTCGCGAATTGAACAACAGTATTGATAATACCTTGAACTTCTAATGGAACGTCTTTCATTACAGGAACACCTGTATCAACTTCAGTTGTAGTTCCATCAGGCGCAAAGAATAATGGTTTACCATTATCATCAGTTTCTTGAACTTCTTTAATTTCACTTTGAGATATTTGTCTCTTCTTAGCATAATTATCTACGATACCGTTCATCCAAGTAGAGAATATACCAAAGTTTCTACCGATAATAGTATGCTCATATTTAGCACGAGTACTTTGGTTATATGAACCATAAATATTATCAGAGAAGTGTTTGAAAGCAGCAATTTGTTGTTCAGTATATGCATCAGGCAAAGCATCACCTTCTACAAAAGGTTTACCCTGCTCATTGAGACGCCCTTCTTTATTAAATTGTCTTAGTAAAGATAGATATTTAGAACGCTACTTATTATATTCTTCTGGATTATTTTGGAAACCATTTGGATCATTATAAACATTAAAACGTTTATCCTTTTTCCAGTCATATATCAATTGTCCATCCTTGATATAATAAGCATCCTCAACGCCGTCATGATGCATACGAGCAGAGAATAATACCATTCTATTAAGATAGTCAGGAGCTCTTAAAGTAAAATATGCCATACTATCAGCATTAAGAACACCACTACCACTAGTCTTCAAACCTTCAGATATACGAGCAACATCAAGGTTAGAGAATCTATACTTAAGATTAAGCTGATTCAACTTAGATATTGTCATGACATTTTGAGGTCCTTCTAAGACTACTTGAGCATAACCATGTGCCACATCAGAAGGAGTTATATCTGTTTGGAATTTAACTAAACTTCGAACCATATTCTACTTAAGACCTTCAGATATATCACGAACCATAGCTACAGGGTTGGCAGCGATATAACAAACTGATACAGCTCTTCTAATAGGATCAAGAACATTTTCAATTTTCTTAGAAGTATCTTCCATAATAGATTTGTTATACACACTTACTGCCAAATAATCATTAATGGTTTTAACCGTATGTTCTATTCCTTTTGGATCATCTTCTGCAATTCCTCTCATTTGTAGATCCAGTAAGATGCCTTTAGTACGAGTAAGCATTTTATTGAATTCTACCGATTGAATATGTTTTTCCATAAAGTCAATCATGAGAGTTTCTACGTCAGTTTCAAAGTAATCAACACCATTTTTATCAATATAATTCTGACGTAAGTTACTAGACATTTCTGACTTTAAGAATGGATTATAAGCTTGGAGGCGTTGAATGTCGTTGTCTCTTTGAATCTTTTCTTCCTCATTGAGAACACCTTCACTAAATTCTAAGAAAGTCTCTTTAGGGTGACGAATTATACCTTGCCATCTTCTTCCGAAGTCTTTCCAAGTTTTTCCAACATTTTCTCTGCGAGTTGCCTTAGAAGCTTTTCTAAGAGGAACATTTAAGTAATTTAATTCTCCATTATTTACTTTTTCGATGAGACCTTTATCATTAACTCCAGTATATTCCCATGTCATACCTTTCATTTCATGACGAATCTTGTTCATTTCATAAAGAATATCCTTTAAGAAATCTCTTTCATAATCTTCTAAATCAACACTCATATCATAGGGATTTTTAAAGCGGAGAGTTTTTTCTCCATTCAAATCTCTTTCATATAAATTATCAAATTGAGCAGCGTGATTACCCACCAAGCTATTCTCAGCAGCACTATATCCTTTCTTTTCTAAGAAGTTAAGAATCTTAGTTCTAATAGGTGAATATCTTTCAAGCATTTGGCTAGATATTTTATCAATAGAACGTTGGAACATAAAAGCTACTGTACGAACGTTGGTATTTGGAATAGATTGAGGCTTAGCAAAATATTCAGACATTTGACTAAAATACTCATTGTCAAGAGATAAGTCTCCACTGTACATATTTAGTGCTCTAAGAGCATTAATAAGAATACGTGCAGTTGTAGCTCTTTGAATACGTGTAGTATCTTTAGAATAATCAATAAGTTGCTGTATGTTAGCATTACCTATAACAGCATCATAACTTTTAATCATTTCAATTAACTGTTGTAATTTATTGATTTTTCCTTCAATAGTATCCACGGTTTCAAGACCATCAACAAATGTTCCATCTACTGCAGTAGAACCCGTCATAATATTATTAAATGTGGCTTGAATATCCTTTGTATTCTCTGGATAATCAGTAACAGCTTCTCTCCAAGTATCGACCACAATTTTAATTGGATCTATAGTTTTAATATTGTTCTTTTTAAAGTTATTTTCAAAATCTAACATTGAGTTATTTTCCTTAACAACTTTAACTACAGTTTCAAACTATGGTAGTAATTGAGAAATCATAATATCACGTCCAGTCTTTCTGTGATATTTAGATAAGCTAACAATTTTTAGTTGTCCGAGTTCTACATTTCCGAGAGAACCTACAACTTCATTAAGAAGAGTCATAGTACGGATAGCCTCTATATTACCATAGTTACTTTCCATTATAAAGTTATGACTATTCATATCAGAGAGATAATATCCTAATATGTTATCACGACCTTTAACTTTACTCTTTAAATCAACTTCAAATGGTGTAAGAGATACAACATCAAGTTGATTAGTTGTTTTATTGCGGAACATCAATACATTAGCATTGAAAAGAGTTTGGTTATCGATTAATTCCCACTTATATTCTGTAACATGACCATCTTCATCCAAACCATTATTTTCATGGAAATACTTACCAAGTTGTCTTTCAAGTACACCATTTATTTCAGAATTACTTGACGTAGATAAGAAATTGTGTTTATCTTTATAAGATTTTTTAATATCACTAACAATACGATAAGTAGTTTTAGCTCTTGCGGTATTACCGAATAAAGATTCTTCGCGGTCTCTTACTAAACCTACAACAGTTTCGTTATCAACACCTACTCTAGTATCTTCTACATAAATAGGCTCTTTTTCACCGGGTAGTTTAATATTCCAACCCTTCTTATCAACAGCCTGAGTTGCTATCTGTTTCCAGTTAGCTTGAACCCAACCCTTAGCAGACTCTCTAATACCTTCAGCAGCGATATCTTTATCTCTTCCTGGGAAGATTTTATGAAGTTGCTCATTAACCTTAATTAAAGAAGAATCATTAATATCCGAAACTTCTATATTAGAGTCAATAAACTGAGAAGCAACATTATCATATCTTTGGAAGATATATTGAGAATTCTTAGTATCATATGAAACGTATCTTTGGGGTAAAACCCTTATCACATTTTCATATTTATCATCATATGTGATTTGAACAGGTACAAGATTTAAACGAATATCTCTTGCACTTATTCCATTATATTCAAGAATTTTCTTAATTAAAGCAAGTTGATACTTGAATTTCTCTTTCTTAGTAGCATCCCATTGAGACTCAGCTTCTGTAGATACTTTAAGATTGAAGATTTCAATATCACCATCAGGTTTTACAAATAAATAATCGATGTGACCAACAATAGTTTCAACTAGATTCTTAAGTTTGGCCTCTATATTGATATTACGAATTAGAGTAGAATCCTTTTGTCTATCCCATATATTTTTCATAATAGAGTCTACTGTAGGCCTTAATTGATCAGATACTTTCTAAAAAGACGTATTAAGAGAAGCTCCCATAAAGTATCTTTCAGTATCATCTGAGCTTGCAGATACTAATATTCTATGAAGATCAGAAGCATCTTTAGCAATTCTTTCCCAATTAGCTAGAATTTGATTAACCTTAAAGGTTGCATCTTCCTCACTCATTTTCTCAACTTTCATATAGTACTCCTTCTTCCTCTTAGCATAGTCTTCCTTATTCATTCGGAACATGTCATAGTTACCGTCTACACTAAAATGAGCAGAGTCTATAAAGGTTTGACTAGTATATTTACCATCTTCTACTTTTATATCAGTATCATCATCAACAATACTTGACTATTTAGTAAAACCATAATTCTTCTTTAATTTTTCTATCTTATCCTTCATTGTAGCTTGTCTATTCTCTAAGTCCTTACTAAATAGAAGAGACAAAGCCTAAGAAAGTCCCTTATGTTTAGCTAAATCTTCCAATAGCTCATCATAAGATTTATATATTTTATCATTAAAACTATATTTACAAGGCATTTTTAACAATCAAATTCGGTTAACGCTCTACTATCTATAAGTTCTTTAACAAGCTATGATAATTTCATGTTCTTATCCATAGCCTTCATAACATCAGAATCAGCCATTAATGTTTGTACTAATCCTTGGAAATCTAAAGAATCATTGGGATTGGCATGAATAATGCTGTCAAAATCTTCTTGAATTTGAGTAAACATATCATTAAACTCATCGTCAAAATCAGTCCCATTAAATCCACTAACTAATGAACCTTTCTTGAACATATTCTGAGCCATAATACTTACTACAACTTCTTCTATCTTATCTTGTTTGGAAAAACCTCTATAAGCATCATCAACGCTTCCCATCATATTCAAATATCTATCAGTATATTTATCCTTAAAGTAGTCAATTAAATGATTATAAGCCTCAGGATTTGTAGCCTTTATTACTCCTAAGAATATGTGACCCATTTCATGGAACATATCAGATACATTAGCTTTAGCTCCATTGATATAAATTTTACCATCAAGAACAAATGCTCTGGTATCTTTTCCGAGTTTAAATCCTGGATGAGTTTTAGCATATTCTTCAACAAACTGATCAAGCTCTTCCTTAGAAAGAACATTTACATCAACTCCATATTTCTTATTAAAATACTCGGCAGCTGTATGCATATCAGCCATTGTAGGATATATCTTATCAGGATTATTATACATTTCAATTACATTACCATCATTTTCTAAACGACGTAAGTAAGCAAAGTTACTCTAATCCTTACTTTTACGAATAAACCTTTCTACTAAATAATGCTTAGGTTTAGCAGAATTAATCACATCAATAATTCCGTGAGCTAAATCAATATTTTTCTTAATTAATGTTTTAAAGTCTCTCTCATTATCCTTCTTATTTTCAGCAAACTTCTTATTGATTTCATCGAAAAACTTAAACATAAAGATTGCCGCTTTCTCTGGGGTATTTATTTCTTTAATACGTGGTATGGCGGAGAAATATTCTCTAAATGTAGGTAGGTTTCCATTAAGTAACATCTTCATAAATGAAGGCATACTATTTACCTATATACTAGGAAGAGTTACATCCAAAGAAGTAATGATTTGACCAGTCCTTACATCTTTTAAGTTAAGTACAGAAGTACGAGGATCGTCTTTATATTGCTTGAGAATATACAAACTATTATCAAGAATAGAATGTGTCTCATTCCATTGGTTTATTTTGTTCTTAGCATCTTCTAAAGATGTATAAATAGAACTAGTTGAATTTGGAGAAATTAAATGTCTTGATATAGCATATTCAGTTTGAGCGGTACGTGGATTATAATATTCGAAAATATATACTCCGTTATACATTCCATCTTCGTCAAAGTCAGCAGTATCGGTATTCTCTACTTTTTTTACTGGAGACCATATTGACAAATTATCATATGCATAATCGTGGAATCCTCCTAGTATTGACCAGGGAAATTTAAAAGTGATTACCTTGTTCTCCTGTTTAGTAACAATAGCAGCAGGTTCTGTAT